>Ga0256404_1002383_pt1 | contig 41653 bp, 31 predicted proteins | sample RumenRJG_01DNA_FD_185990 | JGI IMG/M metagenome (GOLD analysis project Ga0256404, IMG submission 185990) | Bovine rumen microbial communities from Lethbridge, Alberta, Canada - RJG_01 | ecosystem: Host-associated > Mammals > Digestive system > Stomach > Rumen | place: Canada: Alberta | collected... | reverse complement strand
GAATGTCACAAAGTTACTAAAACTTTTTGACATGACAAAGCCTCCGCTTGGGAAAGTAGAGGCTTTGTTATATGTTTTACAACATGTTACAACAAAAGGGTGCGCCAGAATTATGACACACCCTCTTAGGTGAGGGGTCTTCCCCACCCGCGTACAGTCATAATTTATAATGCACGCCCGCGACTAACCCCCTTATTGAAAGTCAGCTCCCCTCCCCTTTGGGAAAGGGAAGGGGAGCAAGTGTTGTTGGGCAGTAATTATGAATTAAAGCAGCGCCCTGACTCCTGATAGCGCTTTAGCGCCCTGACCCCAGACCGCGCTTTAGCGCCCTGCCCGCGCATCAGCGCAGCTGAGCGCCGAGCTGGCTCTCCAAGGCCTTGATGACCCGCTGCATCACGGCATCGATCTGCTTGTCTTGCAACGTCTTCTGGTCGTCTTGCAGGGTGATGCTGATGGCGTAGGACTTCTTGCCGGCGGCCAGCTTGTTGCTCTCGTAGACGTCAAACAGACCCACGCTGCGCAGCAGTTTGCGGTCGCAGCCCAGCACTACGCGGCGGATGTCGTCGTAGGTCACCTCGCGGTCGACCAGCAAAGCCAGGTCGCGCCGCACGGGCAGCGTCTTGGGCAGGTCGTGATACTTGATGTCGCGCTTGGCGGCCAGGCGGCAAGCCAGCTTCCAGTCGACCTGTGCATAGAACACCTCCTGGTCGACATCGGTGGCCTTGCGCACGCCCTCGGTGACCACACCCAGCGTGGCCAGCACCTTGTCGCCGTGGCAGCGATAGGTCAGCGACGGGTCGACGGTGTCGTCGCCGGTCTGCTCCAGCGTCAGGTCGGCCAGGTTGATGCCCATGTTGATGAGCACGTTCTCAAGGTCGCTCTTCAGGTCATAGACGGTGACGCGACGTGCCTTGTCGGCCCACGAGTCACCATGGTTGTTGCCGGTCATCCACAGGCCCAGCATCGTGCGCTCGGTGTAGGGGGCCAGTGCCTTCTCGTCCTGGCTGACGGTGCCGTCATAGTGATAGACGTTGCCGAACTCATAGAGGCGCAGGTTCTGGTTCTTGTGGTTGATGTTGCGGGCCACGCTCTCCATGCCGCCGAACAGCAGCGTCTGGCGCATGACGTTCAGGTCGCTGCTCAGCGGGTTCATGATGTGCACGCAGTGGGCCTCGGGATAGGTCTGGCACTCGGCGTAGTAGGCGGCGGGCGTGAGCGAGTTGTTCATCATCTCATGGTAGCCCAGCGAGGTCAGCTGGTTGCTGATGTGCTCTTGCATGTTGTCGGCATAGTCCACCTGATCCTGCTGGCTGAGGCTGACGTGCATGCTGTGGCCAAACTCGATGTTGTTGTAGCCATAGACGCGCAGGATGTCCTCGACCACGTCGCACGGGCGGCGCACGTCCACGCGATAGGTGGGCACCTCAAGTTGCAGGTGCTCGTCGTCCTCGGCCACAATCTTCATCTCCAGGCTGGTGACGATGTTGCGGATGGTGTCGTGGTCCAGCTCCTTGCCGATCAGGCCCGTCACATAGTCATAGCGCAGGTCGACCGGGAATCCCGGGAAGTCGTGGGCCTTGACATCGACGATGTCGCCACAGATCTCGCCGCCGGCCAGCTGCTTGACCAGCATCGCGGCCAGCTTGAGGTTGTAGACCGTCTCGTTGGGGTCGATGCCGCGCTCAAAGCGGAACGACGCGTCGGTGTTCAGCCCGAAGCGGCGCGCCGTCTTGCGGATCCAGGTGGGGTGGAAGTAGGCGCTCTCCAGGAAGACGTCGGTCGTGTGCTCGGTCACGCCCGAGTCCAGGCCGCCGAACACGCCGCCGATGCACATCTCGTCCTCGGCGTTGCAGATCATCAGGTCGCGGTCGGTGAGTGTGCGTTCCACGCCGTCGAGCGTCACAAACCGGGTGCCCGCCGGTGCTGTGCGCACCACCACGCGGTCGCCCTTGACCTTGGCCAGGTCAAAGCAGTGCATCGGCTGGCCCATGCCCAGCAGCATGTAGTTGGTGATGTCGACGATGTTGTTGATGGGGCGCTGTCCCACCGCCAGCAGCCAGTCGCGCAGCCATTTGGGGCTCTCGGTGACCTTGACACCGCGCACGGTGATGCCGCTGTAGCGCGGGCAGGCCTCGGCGTTCTGCACCTCGACGGGAATGCCGCCGTCCGTGCGGTCGATCTTGAAGGCCTCGACACTGGGCTTGGTCAGGATGCCGCGCCGGCCGTTCTGCTTGCACCAGGCCGCCAGGTCGCGCGCCACGCCATAGTGCGACGCGCCGTCGATGCGGTTGGGTGTCAGGTCGACCTCGATGAGCCAGTCATCCTCGATGCCATAATACTGTGCGGCAGGCATGCCCACCGGCGTGTCGTCGGGCAGGACGATGATGCCGTCGTGACTGGTGCCCACACCGATCTCGTCTTCGGCGCAAATCATGCCCAGCGACTCCTCGCCGCGCATCTTGGAGCGCTTGATGGTGAACTCCTTGTCGCCGTCATAGAGCTTGGTGCCCAGGGTGGCGACAATCACCTTCTGTCCGGCGGCGACATTCGCCGCGCCACACACAATCTGCACCGGTGCCTCGCCGTTGCCCAGGTCGACGGTGGTGATGTGCAGGTGGTCGCTGTTGGGATGGTCAATGCAGGTGAGCACGTGGCCCACGACGAGTCCGCGCAGTCCGCCGCGGATGGTCTCGACACGCTCCAGTGCGCCCACTTCCAGTCCCAGACTAGTCAGCGCCACACTCACCTCATCGGGTGTGAGGTCGGTGTCGATGTAGTGTTTCAGCCATTTGTACGAAATGTTCATATCCTTTTGTTGTGTATAAGAAAATGTCTACCATTGTGTTTTGAACCTGCAAAGTTACAAAATAATTAACAATCAAGCCTTATCGAGTGACATTTATTTCGTCTTTAAGCCAAAAAGTGCCACGGCAGCAACCCATACGGCAGGGTTTGGATATCCTAGGCAGCGCTCATTATGAATTATGAATTGTGCATTGTGCCTGCCCACATTTGGTCGAATTGAAAAATTATCATTATCTTTGTCACCCAATTGATGCTGGCCGATAGTCGCCACCCGTCGCGACATGGCCACTGACCGATGATTAACCAATGGATTGATGCGCCGATGACGTGCAGGTTGTCAAAGTGGATGTTGTGTGCTGCTGTGTCATGCTTGTTGACATGGCTGATGTCGCCGTTGGGCAGTTGCACTGCGGCGTCGGGGCGTGCCAGTGAGCCCGACTCGATGGTGCTCAACCACTACCGGCGGGCACAAGAGTCGATCAAGGGCAATGACCTCAACGGCACGCTGCACAACTATTACCTGTTTTTGCGCCATGCGCAGAGTCAGCCTGAGACCTACGCCAAGCAGCTGATAACCGCCTATATCGACATCGGCAACATCTTTGTCGTGCACAGCGACTTCACCTCGGCTAGAGGATACTATGAAAAGGGATTGTCGTTGTCCGAGACCTATGCCGAGGCACGCGAGCAGATGCTCAGCATGTTGGGACTGTGCCAGACCTGCCTCTATATGGGCGACACGCTGCAGGCTCGTCGTTGCAACGAGCGCCTGCTGCGCCTCGACGGTGTCCCGCGCCCCGACAGGTTGAACCTCTATTATCTGAATCGTGCCACCGACTTCATGTTGCACAATCACATCGACAGTGCTATAGCCTATTACAAGCAAGCCATCGCTATCATCGACCGCCATCATCTGGAACAGGCCGGGAAATTCAATTCGCTGCTGTCGTTGTGCAAGTGCTACACGACGCTGAATCAGATTGACTCGGCATTGCACTATGCGCACCTGGCACTGGACAATGCGGCTTGCAGCGACATCTCGGCCACGCGGCAGCTCATCGCAATGCGCAGCCTGGCGAGGCTCTACATGTGCCAGGGCGATGTGGAGCGGGCCGCGCACTACCAGACGTTGTGCTACAACCTGCGCGACTCGGTCGAGAATCTGCGCGACTTTCTGGCCATCAAGAGTCAGCAAGAGCAGTTTGAGCAGGCGCAGTCCGACGCGGCTGTTCGCCGGTTGGCGCACACCAACACCCGCATGGCGCGGCTGCTGTTGCTTGGACTGTTCGTCGTGTTGTTGTTGCTCGCGTTTGCCTACTATGTGCTGCGGCAAAAGCGCAAAACCGACATGAACTACCAGGCGTTGTTCCTGCGCAACAAGGAGCTGTTGCAGATCGAGCGCGAATACAAGCAGCGTCTGCTGCTTGCACGGCAATCCCAGGCGGTGGTCGACCAGCCCCAGCCGCCAGCCCCGGCCAGTGTGGCACACGACGTTGACCAGGAGTTGTGGCAGCGCATCCTGGCTGTGATGGACTCGCTAGACGAGTTGTGCTCGCCCGACTTCGGGCTGGTGCGACTCACGGCGCTTGTCGAGTCAAACACCACATACGTCAGCCAGACCGTCAAGGCCGCGACAGGCAAGAATGTGCCGGCGTTTGTCAACGAGCGCCGCATCCGCGAGGCGTGTCGACGACTCCTTGACTCGGCACAATATGGCAACCTCACACTGCAGGCCATTGCCGAGAGTGTCGGTTTCACCTCGCAGTCAACTTTCAACCGCGCCTTCAAGCAGACAACGGGTCTGACACCTGTTGTCTATCGCCGCCTGTCCAATCAGCAGTCGGCCGAAACAGCCGAATAAATCCCCCTTTTTGTAGTGGATTTACCCCGAATTTTGTGCATTTTTTGAAAATGACTGATTTTTCGGGGTGACAAATCGTGCTTGATAGCCAGTCAATCTATACTTTTGCATAACAAAACCACTCAAAAAACAAACTAGTTATTAACTAAAATGTATTTGCTATGAAGAAATTCTTGTACTTAATGATGGGCCTGGCCATGGCCTTGCCCATGAGCGCACAGCTCGCAGTACAAAGCCAAGCACAAATGCTGCCGGCAGCCGAGCAGCAGCTTGTCGCTGACGCTGTGCAGACTGTGCCGCAGGCACCCGCCATCGCACCGGCGCGGGCGGCGCGCATCGGCACGACAGTCGAGCCATACGTGGCCACCTACAAGTCGCTGGTACGCACCCTGGGCGATGGGGGCGGGCAAGTGCGTGTGGGCATGGTCGGCGACTCGCTGGCCATTGCCGACCTGGTGCTGGCCAATGCCGTCGTCAAGGCCGGTGTCGACGGCAACCAACTGTCCATCCCCAACTGGTATTCGGTCGGCAGCATCGAGGGCGTGGGCAACATCGCCTTTGTCGCCTTGAAGATTGTCGACAACACGGTCTACATCGACAGTACGGCAACCGCCATCACCGGGACCCTGGTTGATGACGAGACCATCGAGCTCGATGGCATGTTCGGCCTGTTCACCACCGAGGCCGAGTCGGCCTCTTACTACTATGTGGGGAAGGATTGTGTCATCCAGAAGGGTAATGCTACCATGACGATGAACTACTATGGCACCGACGTGTCGTTTGCCATCATCGCCCGGCAGCACGACGATGTGATGACCATCACCAATTTTGGCAACATGGGACTGACATTCGACGCGCCGCTGACCACCGACCGTGAGATTGCCATCGGCGGGGGCAAGTTCGCGCGAATCAAGCCGGCCGCGTCGGTGCTCGACTTCATGGTGGCGGGCGTGAGCCGCTACACCACCAACGACGACGGCACCATCAAGCCCGTGATCTACAACCTGTCGCTCAAGGCCGAGGCCGATGGTGACCGGGCGGTCACGTGGGGACTGTGGTGCGGCACCAACTCGTCGGGCGCCTACGTTGTCGGTCCGTATATGAATGGCCGAATTGACTTCACCGAGGATGTCGTCTATCCCACCGCTCCCGCCCTGACTGGCTTGTCGGGCACAGGTGCTGAGAATGACCCGTTTATTATCGCCACCACCGACGATTGGCTGGCCGTGGCCGGCAATGTGGCTGCTGGCAACTCGCATGTGGGACATTATTTCAAGGTGGTCAACGACCTGGACTTCAGCAATCTGGACTTTGCGCCCATTGGCGAGGAAACAGGTTTTCGCGGCACCATCGACGGACAGATGCACACCATCACCGTCAATGACGCGGCAGGCACCTCGCCACGAGGCCTGATTGGACGTCTGGAGGCTGGCGGAACGGTGCGCAACCTCAACAGTGCCGGAACATTCAACTTTGGCACTGCCATCAATGTGGGCGGCATCGTGGGCCTCACCGGCACAGATGCCCTGATCGAGAACTGCACCAACCGGGCCAACATCACCACTGGCGGACTGGGTGTTGGAGGCGTGCTGGGCCACGGCAACAGCGGCACTGTGGTGCGAGGCTGCAAAAACGAGGGCACCATCCACTACACAGGCGACAACAGCAGCTCGTGGATTGCAGGTGTCGTGGGATATGCCATGGCGATGTCGCTCTATGACTGCGGCAACGAGGGCGAGATGCTCATTGACCAGCCCGACAAGGCCGGCTGCATAGGCGGCGTGGTCTCCTATACCAATTATATGGATGAAATTGTCAACTGCTATAATACTGCCGATATCACTGCCGGACAGTATGTGAGCGGCGTGCAGGCCTACTGCGCACAGTCAGGCCTGGGATGGGTGGTGTACAAGGGTTGCTACAACACGGGCAACATCACCTCGACTGCCACGGCAAACAACATACCGATGGGAGGCCTCTTCGCCCAGCTGCTGGCCGGCTCGCAGGTGATCGACTGCTGGAACTCGGGCAATGTCACCACTGTGGGCTGCAACTCGGCTGGAGGATTGGCAGGACGCTACCTGGGCATGTCGTCCGACAACGTCGAGCGCGCCATCACCTTCAAGCGCTGCTACAACACGGGCAATGTCACCGCCACGGCGGCATTCAACATGACGCTGGGTGGCTTGATGGGCTTTGGCAACGTGGTGGCCATGGATTCGTGCTGGAACTCCGGCACGGTGTCCAGCTCGCAGTATATCGCCGGTGGTCTCATCGGACAAATCCAGAACAAGAGCGCATTGTCGAGCATCACCAACTGCTACAACGTGGGCGACATCTACGGTGGCAACTGGGTGGGCGGCATCGCCGGTAATGCGGCATTCAACCGCTCAATCGACAACTGCTGGAACGCCGGCACCATCACTGCCAAGAACCGCGCCGGCGGCATCGCGGGATACTCGGCCGAAGGCGTCAAAGTCAGCCGCTGCTTCAATGTGGGCGACATCGTGTCGACACTCACCGACGGAGGTACGGGCAACACGGCTGCTCACTCGGTGGGCGGCATTGGCGGACACTTTGCCGGACACATCACCGACAGCTACAACGCCGGCACTGTGACGGCCGCATCTCGTGTGGGCGGCATCATGGGCGCGCCCTACCGTAACGCCAACCAGGACAAGCCCAACTACGTCCACTTCTTGGACGGATGCTACAATGTGGGCCAGCTCAACGCACTGCCCGACTCGTGCGGACACATCGTGGGTGTGCACATGCTGAATAATGGCACCATGTGGCGTGAGTATGGATTCATGCTCAATGGCCAGTTGGCACAATATGTCGACACGCTGCAGAACTGCCACTATCTGAACACCATCAATCCCGATGCCATTGTTGAGACGGCTGCCGACCAGACGGGCCATAGCGCAGCCGAGTTGTGCCAGGCAACCATCAGTGACAGCTTCACCTCGCCGGGCGAATACTGCTATCCGATTCTGACGACACAGACCGAGACCCCATACGCACTGCTTTATGCCGTGACCGTTCAGCCCAGTGAGGTTGATGCCGACAACGAGGTCATCACCACCAACTTCCATGTGGGTGCCCCGCAGGGCGTCACCTGGTCGTCGAGTTACGCCGGGCTGGTGTTCGACGGCAATGAAGCTATCTTCTCGAGCGAGGCCTACGAGGGCGAGGTCACACTCACCGCAAGCATCGTTCCTGTGATGCCAAGGCGTGCCCGGGCAGCTGTCGAGCCGCTCACGCGTCAGTTTGTCATCCAGGTCAACAAGGCAGCCACCACCGCCATCGACGAGGTCAAGGCCAGTCGACAAGTCAAGGAGGTGCGCTACTACAACCTGCAGGGTGTGCAAGTGCTGAATCCCGATGCCTGTGGTGGCATTGTGATTCGCGTCACCGACTACACCGACGGCACCCGTTCGACCCAGAGCATGTTCAAGTGATCTCTCACCTTTAATCCCGAACGGCGAGTCCGCCCCATCTGGAGGCGGACTCGTCGTTTCATTTGAGGCAATGCATCATCGGGGACGGTTCTTTTTGTTGCATTTTTCTCAATTTTGCATCATCGGGGACGGTTCTTTTTGTTGCATTTTCTCAATTAGAACGACGAGTCCGCCCCATCTGGAGGCGGACTCGTCGTTCGTTGGGTCTGGCTGATGTCACAGCAAGAATCCCTCTATGGCGATGCCCACTTGTGCCACGGCAACGATGGCCGGCAGGCACTTGGCGGCAAAATATTGCAGGAAGGTCGATGCCGGCTGCCGCATCCAGCTGCCCGCCGGGGTGCGGCTATAGGCCAGCTGCCCGACAAAGGCCCCCAGCACCACGCCGAGTACCATGATGCGCGCCCCGACAATCATGCCCAGCAGGCATCCGGCAATGGCCGATGTGCCGATATAGAGGTTGCTGGCGCGTTGGCCGTCGGGTTCACCCGACGGTGACATATAGGCCAGTCCGGCCACAAGGGCGGTGGCCACACCCCAGAAGATGAAGGTGCCGGTCTTGACGGCAATAAAATAACTGAGGTGCAGCAGCACCATGCCGACAAAGGCGGGGACGGCGGCCACCAGCTTCCATGGCCTGAACAGCAGCACAAGTGCCGCCAGCAGCGCCGCGATGCCCAGCGCAAGCGAGATGTATTGTGTAATCACTTCTCTTTATAATTTATAGGTTGTTAACTGCGAACCTTTAGCTCGCGACCGAACGGGAGCAATGTGTATTTTGAATGTACGCCGTCGGGGATGACCCCTCACCTGACCTGGCAGGGGGAGAGTGGCTTGGTCACTGTCCTTTGTTCCCCTCCCCTGCAGGGGAGGGGTCAGGGGTGGGGTTGAGTTACGCCGCGTCCCTGCATTATGAATTATGCATTGTGGTGTCCTCTTTAGGCTTGGGTCGGATGTCGTCGGGATAGCTGATGCGGGTGTAGTAGAACGACTTGAGACGCTCGGTGAAGATGCGCTTGATGGTCTCGACATCGCGGAAACTGATGGGAGCCTCGCGCAGCAGGCCGTCGGCAATCTGGCCGTCGATGATGCGGTTGACCATCGCGCGCAGGGCCTGCTCGCTGTGGTCGGTCAGGCTCTTGGCTGCCGCTTCACAGCCGTCGGCCATCATGACGATGGCGGCCTCGCGCGACTGTGGGTTGGGGCCGGGGTAGGTGTAGAGCGTCGCGTCGACCTCGGCCTCGGGGTTGGCCTTGCAAGCCTGGGTATAGAAGAACTTGGTCACACCGCGGCCATGGTGCTGCAGAATCATGTCCTTGATGACCTGCGGCAACCGGGCCTTTTCGGCCATGCGCACGCCGTCGGTGACGTGCTGGATGACGATGCGCGCGCTCTGCTCGGGAGCCAGCGCGTCATGCGGGTTGACACCCATCTGGTTCTCGGTGAAGAAGGCCGGGTTCTCGACCTTGCCGATGTCGTGATAGAGTGCTCCGGCACGCACCAGCTGCACGTTGGCACCAATCTTGACGGCGGCCTCAGTGGCGATGTTGGCCACCTGCAGGGCATGCTGGAACGTGCCCGGGCAGTTCTCCGACAGCTGGCGCAGCACCGGCGTGTTGATGTCGCTCAGCTCGACCAGGGTGACGGTCGAGGTGAAGCCGAAAATCTTCTCGACGACAAAGATGCCCACGTAGGCAAACGACAACACCACGCAGTTGACACCGAAGTAGATGAAGTGGTGCCAATCGACGTCGTTGATGTCGATGCCGCGCATCAGCTCGAGGGCGACAAACGACACACAGTAGCACACAAAGATCAGCAGGGCGCACCGCAACAGCTGCGAGCGGCGTGTGAGCTCCTGCATCGAGGCAATCGCCACCGCACCGGCCAGAAACTGCATGATGATGAATGCGGCCTGCTCGCGCGCGGCCAGCGAGCATATCAGCACCACAATCAGGTGGGTGAAAAACGACGTGCGCGCGTCAAAGAATGTGCTCACGATGATCGGCGTCATCGCAAACGGAATCAGGAACATATAGTTGGACCTGAACTTGACAATCCACAGCACAGCCACCACCATCAGTGTCATGAACGTGATCAGGAACGTCATGCGCCGCAGGTTGTTGAACGTGCGGGCACGCATCAGCCGCATGAACACATAGAACACCAGAAACAGGATGGTGACAATCACCACCTGTCCCAGCAGCGAGTAGTTGTCGGTGACACCGCGCTTCTTGGCGTTCTCGTCGAGCATGCGCTGGTAGGTCTTGATGATGGCGTCCTGCTGGGGGGTGACCTTGTTGCCGGTGAAGATGATGGCCTCGCCCATCTGCACGATGTGGTTGCTGGGCGGCGTCAGGGCGGTGTTCAGGGCATCCTTGAACCACTTCTCGTCCTCCTCGCGGTCGATGGTGTAGTTGGGCTCGAGATAGTTGTTCAGCCCAATCTGGGCGACGATGTCGCGATAGGGCGAGCCGGCAAGCACCGAGTCAATCTGCTGGTAGGCCTGCTTGACCGAGTGCATCTGGCTGGTGGAGATCGACGTCGACTGCGATCCGTCGCGCAGGCTGATGTGTGTCATTATGCCGGCCTCAATCTGCTGGTAGGCGTCGTTGTCGATGATGCCATCGTCATAGATTTGCCTCAGCTCATTCTCCACCCGTTGGCGAACCGTCAGCGGCAGCGACGGCTGGGCGGCCAGTGCCTGGCTCAGCAGGATGGCCTTCTGCGGCCCGAGCTGGGTGTCGTGCTTGTAGAAGTGTACGAAGTTGGCGCTCACACTGTCGGTGATGCGCTTGACTGTGGCCTCGTCATACTCGATGGGGATGTCGAAGGGCGCAATCAGTGTCGGGTTGCGCCAGGGCTTGCCCACCTCATGCGAGAGCATGAGGTCCATCTGCTCGGTGCCTGGTGGCAGCGACAGGGCGATCAGCACGATGCCGGCCACCATCATCAGTGCGATGAGCAGATTGTGTTTTTGGTCCTTTGTCATCACTCACTCAGAAAGGATTATATGTTCGGAATTAAGCATTTGTCAGGGGTTGGGAATCAGGGCGCTGCGCGCCGGCAGGTGTCAGGGCACTAGCCGATGGTAACGGCCTTACTACAATACTACATTACGGCACTACTACATTACTACATTAGAAACTTGAGTTATTAATTGTTGGTGCGGGTGGCCGAGTTGACCCCCTTGACGCGCTTGAGCCGCTTGCACAGGTTGGTCACCACATTGGCGTCGGCGATGAGCACGTTCAGGTCGCACTTAAACACGCCCTGGTCGGCGCGGATGTTGAGCGCGCGCATGTTGATGGCCATGTTGGTCGAGATGATATAGATGATTTCTTGCAGGATGCCCAGGCGGTCGATGCCCTCGACATGGATGGTGGCAGGGAAACGCGCGCTGCTGGTGTCCCAGCGCGTCTGCACCAGCTTGCCGCCGTCAACACTCTTGAGGCGCATCGCAGTGGGGCAGTCCAGCTTGTGCACAATCACCTCGCTGCGCTCGTTGACATATCCCACCACATCGTCACCGGGGATGGGATGGCAGCACGAGGCAACGGTGTAGTTGCTCACACCGTCGTGCGACTGCAGCACATACACCTTCTTGGTGTCGATGCCAGCCTGCTGGTCGCCATCGCCACTTGCCGGTGAGGCAGGTTGGGGCGAAGGCTTGCGAGCCTTGCCGCCGAAGGGATTGCGCAACAGACGCCTGAACATGTTGCCCTGCTGGGGAGTCACTCCCTTGAGCAGCTGGTCGCTCAGCGCAATCTCGTCGTTGCCGATCATGTAGTAGAGGTCCTCCTTGTTCTGGGCATGCTCGGCGCTGATGATGCGCGACATCACGTCGCTCGTGGGCTCGATGTTGTGCTCGGCCAGCAGTGTCTGCAGCCGTCGCTCGCCGCGGTCGATGATGATGCGACGGTCGTGCTTGAGGGCGGCACGCAGGCGCGTCTTGCCCTTGGCGGTGACCAGAAACTTGTCCCACTCGGGCTTGGGCTGCTGCGAGTGCGAGGTGAGCACCTCCACCTGGTCGCCGCTGGCCAGACGGTGCGACATCGGCACCAGCTTGTGGTTGACCTTGCCGGCGATGCAGTGGGTGCCCAGCTCGGTGTGCAGCATGAACGCCATGTCCAGCACCGACGCGTCTTTGGGCAGGGTCAGTGTCTCGCCCTTGGGCGTGAACACCACAATCTCGCTGGCAAACAGGTTGAGCTTGATGGTGTCCAGAAAGTCGAGCGCGTTGGGCTCGGGGTTCTTCAGGATGTCCTCGATGGTCTGAAGCCAGGCTGCCAGCTCGCTCTCCTCCTCGCCCTCGCCGATCTTGTACTTCCAGTGCGCGGCAAAACCACGCTCGGCGATGTCGTCCATGTGGCGGCTGCGGATCTGCACCTCCACCCACTTGCCGTCGGGGCCCATCACGGTGATGTGCAGCGCGCGGTAGCCGTTGGCCTTGGGCGTGCTGATCCAGTCGCGCACGCGGTCGGGGTGCAGCCGGTAGAGGTCGGTGATCTCGCTGTAGATGTTCCAGCAGATGCGCTTCTCGTCGGCCTCGTGGTCGCACTCAAACACGATGCGCGCGGCATACAGGTCATACACCTCCTCAAACGGGATGTGCTTGGTCTCCATCTTCTTCCAGATGCTGTAGCACGACTTGACACGGGCGCGGAACTCATAGTTCAGCCCCATGCGGTCCAGACGCTCGCGGATGGGGGCCGAGAAGCTGGCAAACAGCTTGTTGCGCTCGACCTCGCTGCCCGCCAGCTGTTGCTCGATGCGAGCGTATGCGTCGGGGTGCTCATATTTGAAGCTCAGGTCCTCGAGCTCGGTCTTGATGGCAAACAGGCCCAGACGATGAGCCAGCGGAGCGTAGATATAGAGGGTCTCGCCTGCTATCTTGTACTGTTTCTGGGGCGGCATCGACTGCAGCGTGCGCATGTTGTGCAGGCGGTCGGCCATCTTGATGAGCACCACGCGGATGTCATCGCTCATCGTCAGCAGCAGCTTGCGGAAGTTCTCGGCCTGAACCGACGCCAGGTCGCCGAAGATGCCGCCCGAAATCTTGGTCAGGCCGTCGACAATCTGTGCGATCTTCTTGCCGAACTGAGCCTCGATGTCCTCGACGGTGTAGTCGGTGTCCTCGACCACGTCGTGCAGCAGCGCGGCGCAAATCGACGTCGACCCCAGGCCGATCTCTTGGCTCACTATTGTCGCCACGGCGATGGGGTGCATGATATATGGCTCGCCCGAGCGGCGCCTGATTCCCTGATGGGCGTCGCGGGCAAACTTGTAGGCCTTGTCGATGATGTCAACCTTTTTGCGGTGGTTGCTGCGCAGATAGCCGTCCAGCAGCCGCTGATAGGCATTGTCAATCATCGCAGCCTCTTGTTCCGGGGTCAGCTGTGTGGGTGTTGTCATAGAGCGGCATTAACGTAAGAAATGCAAAGTTAATGTTTTTTCTTGACTTTGTCACCGATTCTGGTAAAAAAATCTTTTTTAAACAAGATGTGCCTGATTTTGGCATAATGGCATCCTACCTTTGCAGCGACGAATGATTTGCGGCTCTCAGTGATCAGTCCTCCGGCTAGCCGAGAACTGAAAACTGAAGACCGAAGTCCCTAATTGGTTTAGCGTCTAGTACCATGAAGACACCGCGATGCGGCGGTGAACACTGCCGACAAGCGGCATCACGACACTGAAAGTAAGTTGAATTCTAGAGCAGGCGCGCCCGGCTGTGAAGCTAGGCGCGCCATTTTTTTGTGTTGTGCCACACATGGCTAGCCGCGGGAGCGCAGTTGCCAGAACGCAACGGCGGCAGCAGCGGCGACATTGAGCGAGTCGACGTTGTGATGCATGGGGATGCGCGCCACATAGTCGGCACGGTCGATGGTGTCCTGCGGCAGACCGTCGCCCTCGGTGCCCATGATGATGGCCAGACGCGGCTCGGCCAGCAGGGTGCTGTCGTCGATCGACACCGACCGGTCGGTCAGCGCCATCGCCACGGTCTTGAACCCCAGCTGGCGCAGGCTGTCGACGGGCTGGTCGAGCCAGGTCCACGGCACGAGAAACACCGAGCCCATCGACACGCGCACGGCACGGCGGTTGAGCGGGTCGCACGATGTGGGCGTGAGCAGCACGGCGTCGATGCCCAGGGCCGCGGCCGAGCGGAAGATGGCTCCGATGTTGGTGGTGTCGACCACACTGTCGATGACCACAACGCGCCGGGCCTCGGCACACACGTCGGCCACCCGCTGCGGCGGCCGACGGCGCATGGCGCACAGCACGCCCCGCGTCAGGGTGTAGCCCGTGAGCCGCGCCAGCAACTCGCGCTCGCCCGTATAGACCGGGATGTCGCCGCAGCGCGCTATCAGTGCAGCGGCATCGCCCGTGATGTGACGCCGCTCGCACAGCAGCGACAGCGGCTGGTAGCCGGCGTCCAGGGCCACGGCGATGACTTTGGGGCTCTCGGCGATGAAGATGCCCCGATCGGGGTCCAGGCGGTTGCGCAGCTGGGCCTCGGTGAGCGAGCCATAGACCTCGACGCCCGCTTGTGTGAGTGATGTGATTTCAATCAGGTTCATAGGGGCAATTCAAAGGCGAGCCGCTCGACGTGGCGGCCGCCGTGGAAGTAGTAGCACTTGCCGGTGGGCCGGTAGCCGCGCCGGGCGATGAGCGACAGCATCTCGCGGTTGTCGTGGTTGGTGTCGACACGCACACTGGGCCAGCCGCGGTCGCGGCTCATCTGCTCGGCCTGGGCAAAGAACCGGTGGCCCAGTCCCTGGCCGCGGCTGGCCAGGTCGATGGCTGCGCGGTGCACCACTGTGTAGGGGCCTGGCGTGAGCCACTGCCCGTCCAGCTGGTCGTAGGACGGCTCGCCGCCCAGTGCGATGGCGCAGTAGGCCACCACACGGCCGTCAAGCTCGATGACCCATCCCTCGCCGCGGGCGATGTCGCCATGCACTGACTCGGCCGTGGGATACTTGTCGTCCCACTGGTCGCGCCCGTTGGCCATCATCCACGACGCGGCCTGGCGCAGGATGCGCCACACCTGGTCGAAGTCGTGTTCGGTGGCTTGTCGCATCATGCCAGACGTGAAAGCAGTTCGATGGTCACGCGCCAGATGTCGTCGATGGTGTGCAGCTCGACGCGCTCGCGGGTGCTGTGCGGCTCGACAATGCGCGGCCCGATCGAGGCCATCTCGATGCCGGGGTACTTCTGCACAAAGAATCCCGCCTCGAGCACAAAGTGCATCGCCACCTTGCGTGGCCGCCAGCCCAGCACATCCTGGAATGTGTCGCTGGTCAGGTTGAGGAAGTCGCTGTCGGGGTTCTCCTGCCACGCCGGTGCCGACATCACCAGCTCGGTCGTCGCGCCGGCCTCGGCAAATGCCTGCTTGATTTGCAGGCCGGTGCGCTCCATCTCGTCCACGTCAAAGCTGCGTGTGTGGGTGCTCACCCAGATTTTGTCGTCCTCGGTGCGGATCATGCCCACGTTGTTGCTCGTGTGCACCGTGCCGGGCATGCTCTCGCTCATGGCGATGACGCCTTGTGGGGTCTGTTCGAGGGCTTCCATCAGCGCCGCCACCTGGTTGGGGTTGATCACCTTCGGGCATGGGGTGAACGGCTCGATGGTGCAGCGCACGTCGGGGTCGGTATCGCCATACTCGTCGGCCAGCCACTCGTTGAAGTGCGCTTGCCGCTCTTCGACCTGCTCGACGGCGTCATCGGGCGGCACGCAGATGATGGCGCTGCCGGTGCCGGCTATCGACGCGCTGGCGTTGCCCACCTCGATGGCGCTGACGTTGACGATGGTCTCCTGGGCGATGGCATTGAGCAGCGCCCACAGCAGCACGGTCGCGCTGGCGCGCCCCTTGTTGATGTCGACACCCGAGTGGCCGCCTCGGCCGCCCGTGATGGTGATGCGATACCACCGGTGACCGCGGGGAGCGGTTGTCCAGGTGATGGGCAGGTTGTGCTTTTGCAGGTAGGCACCGGCGGCCCCGGTGGTGATGGTGTCATAGTCCTCGCTGTCGAGGTTGATGACCTTGCGCCCCCGGATGAAGTCGGCCGACAGGTTGCTCGCGCCGGTCATGCCGTCCTCCTCGTTGGTGGTGGTGATCACCTCCAGCGGGCCGTGCACAATCTTGTCGTCGGCCAGAATGGCCAGGGCCATCGACAGGCCGATGCCGTTGTCGGCACCGAGCGAGGTGCCACGGGCGTGCATCCAGCCGTCCTCGCTGTAGGCCTCGATGGGGTCGTTCAGCGGGTCATACTGCTTGCCTGCCTCGGCCACGCACACCATGTCCATGTGGTTGAGGATGACGACGGGCGTGGCGGCCTCGTGGCCGGGTGTGGCGGCCTTGCGGATGACCACGCAGTTGTGGTCGTCGCGGCTGTAGTCCAGCCCGTGCTGCCGGGCAAAGTTGCACAGAAAGTCGGCCGCGCGCTGCTCGTGGTGCGAGGGCCGCGGCGTGTTGTTTAGTTGCTTGAACAGGTCAAACACGACCTGCGATGATGGAATATATGTCATGTCGTAGGGGAAATGTGATAATTATCGATTGAGTTTACTGTTTTTGGGTGAAATTAGGTGGAAACCGCAAAAAAGTCATTGAAATGTTGTACGTTTCTACCGTTTTTTTATTATCTTTGTGACGATTTTTTTAAAAAGGGAGATTTGCTATGCCTAAATCGTTACTTATTTACCTTATTATCATCAACCTATTGACGTTTTTTGTCTATGTTGACGACAAGCGTCGGGCCAAGAGACACAGGTGGCGTGTCAGCGAGGCAACGCTGATTTTGCTGGCAGTGTTTGGAGGCTCTGTCGGGGCCTTGTTGGCCATGATTCTGGCACGCCACAAGACGCGCCACTCCGAGTTTCTCATCGGCATTCCCACCATTCTCATCGCTCAGTTGCTCATCGCTTTCTTCTTGATGCAGTGAGAAAGGAGTGTTGCGCATTTGAGAAAATCTGTTCAGTCGTTCTGCTATCTGCTTGCCGAGCCGTTGCCTTAGGCTGGTGACAATCTTGCTTGCCCCCTCAACTGCCCCTCCCTGCCAGGCGAGAGGGATTCCGCTACCGTTTCCGCTTTCTTCTCCTCTTGCCCTGCCTGGGTGGGAGGATGGGTTGCTTTGTTCCCCCATGCCTGATGCCGACGTGGCAGCCACGACGTGTTCGCGACCGAACGGGTAATAATTAATGTTTCGCAAGCAGCTATTTTCGGTAGTTAAAGTGGTTTTTAGTTGTTAGTTGTTGAGCCTAACGTCCCACAACCCCTACTTCTCTACTACTAGTAAAAAAGTGATGTCTTAACTCCCTTTAACTCCTTAACTTCTTAACTACTTCTTAACTACTTCAGAAACTTGGGTGATAATATTTCGCAGAATTGCTTCCGTTCGGTCGCTGTCGACGGCAATGGGCTAGTGCTTGACCACATCGTGGATGGCGCGCCCCATGTTGTCGGCGATGTCGCTGGCTATCACGCCGTATGCATCATGCTCCAGAGCCGCCAGGTCGCCCGACAGCCCGTGCAGATAGATGCCCAGTGCAACGGCCAGGTCGGGTGCGTAGCCCTGTGCAATCAGGGCGGCAATCACGCCGGTGAGCACGTCGCCGCTGCCAGCTGTTGCCATGCCGGCATTGCCGCTGCTGTTGATATACACCTTGCCGTCGGGACGCACCGTCATCGTGTGATGCCCCTTGAGCACGATGGTGATCTCATAGAGCCGCGACACCTCGATGGCCTTGCGCAGACGCTCCTCGTCGCTGTGATGCTCGCCGAACAGGCGGTCAAACTCGCTGGCGTGCGGGGTGAGCACCGAACCCTTGGGAATGCTGCGCAGCAGCATCGGGCGGCGCGCGATGCAGTTGAGGGCATCGGCGTCAATCAGGCACGGACGGCGGAAGCTCTTGAGAAACGCGTCGACAGCCTCGATGGTCTCGTCGCTCGTGCCAAGCCCCGGCCCGATGGCCACCACGCTGTACTGGTGGTGGATGTCGATGGCCGAGGTCACGATCTCGTGCGTGTCGGGCTCAAAGATGACCTCGGGCATAGCCGTCTGCAGCGGGACAAAGCCGCAGCGAGGCGCATGCACTGTCACCAGCCCGGCACCGGTGCGCATCGCCGCGCGCGACGCCAGGATGGCGGCTCCCATCATGCCATAGCTGCCGGCCACGAGCAGGATGGTGCCGTAGTCATATTTGTTGGTGAACGGGTCGCGCTCGATGATCATGTCGTGGGCATCGGCGTGTTCGATCAGGTAGAAGTCGGTGGGGGTGGCGGCGATGGCGTCGGTGCTCATCTCCAGGTCCAGAATCTTCAGGTCGCCGATGTAGCGGGCATTCTCCTGAAAGAAGAACGACAAGCGCCTGAAGTTGAACGCCAGCGTCAGGTCGGCGCAGATGATGTTGCGAGGGTCGCTGCCCAGGTTCCACTCGCCGAACAGCCCCGACGGCATGTCGATCGACACGACGTAGGCATCGCTGTCGTTGATATATTGCACCATCTGGGCATAGCCGCTGCGCAGCGGGTCGCGAAGCCCCGAGCCGAACAGCGCGTCGATGACAACCTCGTCTTGGGTCAGCTCGGGCGGAGCGAATGTGTCGGTCACCTCGATAAAGTCCAGGCCCTCTAGCTCGAGCAGGCGGTCGCGGTTGGTCGAGCAGCACTTGGACAGCTGCGACGAACGGATGTTGAACAGATACACCTCGGGGTGGTAGCCCTGGGTGTGCAACAGCCGCGCCACTGCCAGCCCGTCGCCGCCATTGTCGCCGGGACCGGCAAAGATGACGATGTGCTTGCTGGGACGCCAGCGAGCCACAATCTCATAGGTTACTGCCTCGGCGGCTCGTTCCATCATGTCGAGCCGCGACATGTTTTCTTTTTCGATAGTCTTCTCTTCGATGCGGCGAATGCCGTCTGTGGTAAATATCTTCATAAGGGTTTAGGAGTGCAAAGCGTGTTGAATTCGAGCAGTTTAGGTGATAATACATTCACACCGACCGCTGTGGTGTTGGTTAAAGTCTACAAAGTTAGTGCTTTTTTATTTGAATGAAGAAAAAAATCGAAAAAAACTACCGAAAAATATTTTGCTCCCACGCAGATTTGCATAGAACAAGATTCTGCAGTAATTTTGCGGCAAAAACCGACAAATATGGACACTGTGAACTATCAGGGACTGACTTTCGAACCCTATCTGACACGGCAGCAGATTGCCGAACAAGTCGCGCGTGTGGCACGCGAGATTGCCCACGACTGCCCAAGCGACAATCCCATCTTTCTGTGTGTGCTCAACGGGGCGTTCGTCTTTGCAGCCGACCTATTCAGGGCATGCGACTTGCCAAAGGCGGAAATAGCATTCATACGCTTCAAAAGCTATGAGGGAACCAGCTCCACCGGGCAGGTGCGCGAAATCATGGGGCTGACCGAAGACATCTCCGGACGAGACGTCATCATCATCGAGGACATCGTCGACACCGGCGTCACCGCTCACCAGCTGCGACAGATGCTGCTCGAGCACAAGCCCAACAGTGTCAAGATGGCCGCACTGCTCTTCAAGCCCGGCTCGCTCAAACTGGGCACACCGCCCGAATATGTCGGATTTGAGATACCGTCAAAATTCATCATCGGCTACGGACTCGACCTCGACGGACAAGCACGCAACTTGAGCGACATCTATGTCGTGAAAAATTGACGACGGAATACACATTAGAGTATATCAAACAACTAACAACAATGCTGAACATAGTGATTTTTGGTGCCCCCGGCTCAGGCAAGGGCACACAGAGCGACAACATCATCAAGGAGTACAACCTGTTTCACATCAGCACCGGCGATGTGCTGCGGGACAACATCAAGCGCGGCACCGAACTCGGGGCCACGGCAAAGGCCTATATGGACAAGGGACAGCTCATACCCGACGAGCTGATGATTAGCATCCTGGCCGACGTGCTCGACGCCAACAAGCAGGCTGCTGCCGAGGGAGTGATCTTCGACGGATTTCCGCGCACCATCCCTCAGGCCGAGGCGCTCGAGGCCATGCTGAAAGAGCGCGGCACAAGCATCAGTGCAGTCGTGGGGCTGGAGGTGCCCGAGCAGGAGCTCGTCGAGCGTATCTTGCTGCGCGGCAAGATGACCGGACGCAGCGACGACAACCCCGAGACAGTCAAGAACCGCCTCGCCGTCTACCACAACCAGACATCGCCCTTGCAGGCCTTCTACCAGCAGAAGGGGTTGTATCACGCCATCAAGGGCACCGGAAAGATCGAGGAGATTTTTGCCGACATCAAGCGCGCCATCGACGCGGTCAAGGCCGAAGCCTGACCTCAACAAGGCGAATCTGTTCGGCAGAATTTTAACACTGCACAATTCTGCCACGCATAGTGCCTTTTTCCTCTCCCCTGATGGGGGAGAGGAAAAATTTTTTTGACCCATCGGGCAAGAGGTTAGGTGAGGGGTCATCCCCTTCTCAATTCATAATTCATTACAGCCCACTGCCCCCTGACAGTGCGCTGGCGCCGTCCAACAGCAAGCCCGAAGGGCTGGCAGACCCGTTCGGTCGGATTTGTAATCCGACCGCATTTGAGTATAAGGATTTGCAATCCGCAATAAGCGCATTATAAAATTTGCGCAAGCCGAATTTATCTAAATGCTTATACCTCAATCCTGCTGGATTGCAACCACGAAGTGCTCGCGACCGAAGGGCAAGCGAAGTGCAGCAAATCCAGCAGAACTAGTCTCAATTCATAATTCATAATTTATAATGCAGGGAAACGCCTTGTGGGTCTAAACCCCACCCCCAACCCCCTCCCCTTTGTGAAAGGGGAGGGGAGCTGTTGCCGTTACCTCCGCGCTGGGTCTAACCCCCACCCCCAACCCCCTCCCCTGCCGGGGAGGGGAGCTGTTGCCGTTACCTCCGCGCTGGGGGGCAACCCCCACCCCTCACCCCTCCCCTTTGGGAAGGGGAGGGGAAGAGTTCTGCCCAATGCCTTACATGCTAGGCCTCGGGCAGCTCGGGCGGCAGCGGTGTGCGGTCGTGCGAGACCAAGATCAGCACCCCGGCGATGACCAGCATCACCAGCGGCGCGGTTAGCTCGTCGCTGTTGAGATAGTGCGTGTTGAGCGGAAACAGCAAGATGAACGACGTGAGCAGTGGATAGGCCACAATCTTGCACAGCTTCTGCCACCAGCTCGACGGCGACTTGGCAAAGTTGCCCAGATAGATCATCCACGCCAAGAAGTACCAAAATCCGGTCAGCAGATAGATGGTGCTCTTCTGCGACTCGTCATACTCGCCCCAGATGACCTCGCCCTCTTTGGGCATCTCGATGTCGTTGAGCTTGTTCAGGTCTTGGCTGATGTCCTCGCCCTCGATGGCGCGCCCGGCCAGGTCGGTGGTGGTTTCGGCGACCGTCTCGGTCACGTCGTTGGTGAAGGCGCGCACCACGTCCTCAAGCGTGTACATGCTGCAGATGGCCGCCATGAAGAGGAAGGCGATCATCAGCTTGCCGCGCACCTTCTCGGCCCAGTTGTCGCGCTTGTGGCCCAGCAGCGGGCAGCGGGCCCCCAGCCAGTACATGGCAAAACAGGTGCCAACGCCCACCACACACATCACCAGAAACACGGCATAGAATTGCCAGATTGTCATCGGTTCCATATCATTGTCGGTTTTGAGTTGGCGCAAAGTTAACCTTACTTTGGCAATTATGCAAACCGAAGTGGATGTAAACTGCCAAAAAAAGTGTAACTTTGCGCCATGAAGACAATCGCAATCATCAACGGACCCAACCTCAACCTGGTGGGCAGGCGGCAGCCCGAGCTCTATGGCAACCGCAGCCTCGACGACTATCTGCGGCAGCTGGTCGACAGCATGCCTGACGTGCGGCTGACGCTGTTTCAGAGCAACCACGAGGGTGACCTCATCGACGAGCTGCAGCGGGTGGGATTCTCGGCCGATGGCATCGTGCTCAACGCCGGAGGTTACACCCACACGTCCATCGCGCTGGCCGACGCTGTGGCCGCCATCACCGCGCCCGTGGTCGAGGTGCACATCACCGACATCACGCGCCGCGAGCCCTGGCGACGCCACTCGATGCTCACCGCCGTGTGCCGTCACACCATCATGGGGCATGGCCTGGACGGTTACCGCATGGCCGTCGACTGGTTGTTGTCCTGTTCACCCGCATGAAGCCATGACCGAACAACTCGAACAATACATCCTTGCGCACATCGACCCTGAGCCGCACCACCTGGCACGGCTCGACCGCGACACGCATGTGCGCCTGCTCTATGCCCGCATGTGTTCGGGACACCTGCAGGGGCGCCTGCTCAAGATGCTGGTGCGCATGGTCAACCCGTGCCGGGTGCTCGAACTGGGCACCTACAGCGGATATGCCACACAATGCCTGGCCGAGGGACTGCTGCGCGACGATGCCCATGTCGACACCATCGAGATTGACGACGAGCTCGAGGACTTCATCCGCAAGCACCTGGCCTGCTCGCCCGTGGCGGCGCGCATCACCTTGCACATTGGCGACGCGGTCGACATCCTGCAGCGCCTCGACCGGCAGTTTGACCTGATTTATATCGATGCCAACAAGCGCGACTATGTCGCCTACTACGACCTGGCCATGGCTCACCTGGCCGAGGGGGGATATATCATCGCCGACAACACGCTCTGGGACGGCAAGGTGACCGACCCGGCGGCCCACGATGCCCAGACGCGCGGCATCAGGGCATTCAACGACCTGGTGGCTCGCGACCCCAGGGTCGAGCGCGTGATTCTGCCACTGCGCGATGGCCTCACACTGGTCAGGAAAAAGCTCCTTCAGGAGGCCTAAGCCCGCCAATAACACACTTTTTTCCCGATGATTGCACGCATGTTGACAAAAAGCATTAACTTTGCACCCTTTGACAATCGCGCAACTGCACGTGGCAGTTGGGCGACTGCTCTTTCCCCTCACCAGGCGGGGTAGGGGTTGGGCACCACGCATCTCTGCATTATAAATTATGAATTGAGAAAAGTGGTGATGACCCCTCACCTAACCGCTCCCCTATCAGGGGAGAGGGAATGTCGGCCCCCGCTTTTCTGAATCGCTGAGCTGCTGCAACAGCATTCGCGTCTCAGATAAAGACCGAAGAACAAATAAACGAACAGCATTCGCGCAATTCGCGCTTAAAAATGAACTAATTAATAAAGAAGTGCAAGCAACTAGACTAGAAAAAATCAACCGACTCGTCCAGAAAGAACTGAGCGAGATTTTCCGCCTCGAGACTGCCAAGACCAGTGGCGTGCTCGTCACCGTGAGCCATGTGCGCGTGTCGCCCGACCTGAGTGTGGCAAGGGTGCATCTGAGCATCTTCCCCAGCGAGAAGGGCGCCGAGATGATTGCCAACATCAACGCCAACGCGGCCACCGTACGCTATGACCTAGCACAGCGGCTGCGACACCAGCTGCGCCGCATGCCCGAGCTAACGTTCTATATTGACGACTCGCTCGACTATATCGAGCACATCGACGAACTGCTCAAGCAGTGAGCTATCAGCTGAACATAGCGCTGCGCTATCTGGTGTCGAAAAAGGCGCACCATGCGGTCAACATCATCTCCATCATCTCGATGCTGGGGGTGGTGGTGACGACGGCTGCGCTGATCTGTGTGCTGAGCGTGTTCAACGGCTTCCGCGGACTGATCATGGGCAAGCTGGCCCAGCTCGACCCGCAGATAGCCGTCACGGCCACCACCGGCAAGGCCATCGAGCAAGCCGACAGTGTGCTGCGCGTGGTCACCGCTATGCCCGATGTGGCGGCGGCTGTGCCGGTGATCGAGGACAATGCGCTGGCCGTGTTTGCCGACTACCAGATGCCTGTCCGCCTCAAGGGAGTGCCCGACGACTACAACACGCTCAATGCCATGGACTCGCTCATGGTCGACGGCGACTGGTGCCTGCACGACCAGGTCAGCCCCTATGCCGTGGTGGGTGTCGGACCCGCCATGCAGCTGCACGTCAGGCCGGGCTACCTGCTCATGCTCAACCTCTATGCGCCCAAGCGGCAGGGACGCGTCAACATGGCCAACCCCATGGGGGCATTTGTCGCCGACTCGCTGTTTGTCTCGGGGGTGTTCCAGCTGCAGCAGAACTCATACGACGCCGACTTGATCTATGTGCCCATCGACAAGGCGCGGCACCTGTTTGACTATCCTGTCCAGGCCACGCAGCTCGAGCTCAAGCTGCGCCCCGGGGCCGACGAGGCGGCGTTCATGGCACGTCTGCAGCACGCACTGGGCCCGGCCTACACCATCAAGAACCGCCTCATGCAGCAGTCGGCGGCCTATCGTCTGGTCAATGTCGAGAAGTGGATGGCATTCTTGCTGATGGCATTCATCTTGCTCATCGCCACGTTCAACGTCATCAGCACGTTGTCGCTGCTCATTATCGAGAAGGACGAGAGCATCGGCATTCTGCGCAGTCTGGGGGCCAGCGACCAGCAGATCACGCGCATCTTTGTCATCGAGGGATGGCTCATCACGCTGGTTGGCGCTGTGCTGGGAGTGGCATTGGGATTGTTGTTGTGCTTTGGGCAGCAGCAATATGGCTGGCTGAAGCTGGGTGTCGACACACAGGCGCTCGTCGTCCATGCCTATCCCGTCGTCGTCCAGTGGGGCGATGTGCTGCTGGCGTTTGGCCTGGTTGCCCTCATCGGGCTGCTGACTGCACTGGTCACCTCGTTGACCATGCGCCGACGGCTAGCGCGTTAACACGAATCGAACGAACTGCGCCAGAACCCTTTGCTCGTTTCTTATAAACAACAAACTGGAACGAATCGAACGAACTGCGCCAGAACTCTTTGCTCGTTTCTTATAAACAACAAACTGGAACGAATCGAACGAACTGCGCCAGAACTCTTTGCTCGTTTCTTATAAACAACAAACTGGAATGAATCGAACGAACTAATCTACAGAGTTTGTTTGTATAAAGTTTGTTCTGGTTCGTTGTTTTTTTTGGACAACAAACTGGAACGAATCGAACGAACTAATCTACAGAGTTTGTTCGTATAAAGTTTGTTTCAGTTCGTTGTTTTTTTGGGACAACAAACTGGAACGAATCGAACGAACTGATCTACAGAGTTTGTTTGTATAAAGTTTGTTCCAGTTCGTTGTTTTTTTTGGACAACAAACTGGAACGAATCGAACGAACTAATCTACAGAGTTTGTTCGTATAGAGTTTGTTCCAGTTCGTTGTTTGGACAAGATTTATCGGAAGTGAGGGTTGCTCAACCTCTCCGAGGTTGGTTGTGGTGGGGGAGGTCCTTGCCCCATGTTTCGCGCCACTTCGTGGCTGCTCACATGGGGTTACTGAAATATAGCCTCTTCGAGGCATTCGCGTCTTCGACGCTATCCCCCTCACGTTATCGCCACAATGAGTTTGTTCGTATAAAGTTTGTTCCAGTTCGTTGTTTGGCTTGGGGATGTTGGGGTCAGTATTTGAGTTGGGCGCGCGTGGTGTTGCCCGGGCGGTGGGTGTGCGTGAAGGTGCACCACTGGCCTGTCACCTCGCTGTCATAGCGCACATGGTAACGGCCCGGTCGCAGAAAACTCACCTCGACTGCGCCGTCCATGGCCACATGGGCACCGCGCCCCTTGGTGGCACGCTTCTCCTCGATGTGCCACTTGTCGTCGATGACAGTGCTCACCAGCACCACCGTGTCGCCCTCAAAGATTGGCAGGCCCGTGCGTGTGATGGCCACGCGGTCGGTGTCCTCGCTGCTGATGGCTAGCAGGCCGGCCTCGTCGGCCATCGAGGGGATGAGGTCAAACGTGTCAATGTTTGTGGTGGCCTCGCCGCGGCTGCGCTGCCCCACGAGCAGCGTCACCAGCGCCATGGCCACCACAAAGGCGATGACATAAAATTCGACTGAGTGGATATCAATCATGATTTTGCTGATGGGAGCTAAGGAATTAGGTCGTTGAGTGTGAGTCTGACTGTAGTTAGGAGGGGACGCGGCATGCCGCATGGTCGCCAGCCGAAGCTAACTTTCTTCTATAAACTCTAAACTATAACCTATAACCTTCAAGTTTCTAAAGTGCTTGCACTTTAGAAACTTGAATTCTTTACTTAATGACTTTGACGCGCACTTGCGGACTGCCGGGCAGCTGGTCGGCGCTCAGGCCGGCGTAGATGTTGTAGACACCGGTGGGAACACGCTCGCCCTGGTCGTCGCAAGTGTCCCACATCACCTGGTTGCCTGTGGCGGTGAACTCACGCACCACATTGCCGTTGCGGTCGGTGATGCGCACGCACGCACCCACATCCACCTGTCCGATGGTCACAAAGCCTGTGTAGCCCGGCTCGACAAACTGCGGGGCGGCGCTCACGGCCGTGTAGTCGATCGTGGTGGGAATCTCGTTCATGTCCAGCTCCATCACGCCGTTCTCGGTCACGACGATGGCGCGGTCGAGCGTGGCAGCCACCTCATGGATAAACTGCGACGGCAGCGCGCTGTTGCCCGTCTCGAAGTGGCGCAGCACACGCGACCCGTCGGCGCTGACCACATACAGGCCGTTGTCGTAGGTGCCAATCCACTTGCGGTTGAGCGGGTCGACACCGATGCTGGTCACCTGGATGTCGTAGGGGTCGTCCTCGCCCTCATTGGCGATGGGCACCGTGATGCGGAAGTCGGGGTTGAACGCGTCGGCGGTCTTGAAATAGAACACACCGGTGCGGCCACCCACCCACACATGGCCGGTCGAGTCGGCTGCCAACACGTGCGTCTCGTGCTGATAGGTGTTGAGCGCGCGGCCACGCTGGTCGGTGAAGTCGAGCGTTGCCAGCACGTCGACGTTGGTCAGGTCGGTCGAGCCGGGCTTCTGTCGCCAGATGTTGATCAGGCTACCCATCTGGCCCGAGGTGTAGACTTTCTCGCCCGTGGTGCTCTCGACGATGCTCTTGCGCTGGAACTGGGCGGTGATGGCAAACTTCGACCGGTCGAGCTTGAGCCAGTCGGCGGCAGTGACCGTGTCGGCAAAAATCTTGGCCCGTGGCAGCACCATCACCGCCTTCGAGGTGTCGGGATATTCGGCGATGAACCACAGGTTGTAGTCGTGGTCAAGCAGCAGTGTCGGGGCACGCGTCTTGCCGGTGGCGTAGACCAGCGGCCCGGTGGTGTTCTGGTTGAGGAAGGTGCCGGTCACCTGCCCGTCCTGCACGCGGAAGAATTGATAGTTTCGGTCGGCAAAGAAGTAGCTGTTGGCCATGCCGGGGATAAAGGTCACCTTGGTCATGCCCGACGTGTTGATCAGCGTGGGCGGGGTCACGTCCTGCCACTGGTTGCCGTCGTAGGTCAGGATATACTTCAAGCCATAGTTGGTCGAGGTGACAAATGCACTCAGCTTCTGCTCGGCCGAGGTGACATAAAACTTGTTTTCCCACGGGTTGAACGTGCTGTACCACAGGCGGTAGCCCAGCTTGCGCATATACAGCCCGTCGGGCTTGTAATAGGCGGTGCTGCCCTTGACGTGGATGCCGTTGTTGTCAATCTGCCACACGGAGCCGTCGCCGTCGGGACCGCACGAATACAGCGACTTGTTGTTGCCCGACACCTTGGTGGCGGCAAACGTGCCGTCGCCCTTGATGGTGTAGTAGTAGCTGTTGGCGCGGAAGTTGGCCAGCCAGCCGCTAGCGGTGCGCTGCAGGTTGTTGGGGGTGGCGGCGACGATGCTGGTCGTTGTGCACGTCCAGTCGCCCTTCTCGTTGATGCCGATCTCGCAACGCTTGAGCGCGCTGGTGCCCAGCAAAAAGAACGTCGAGTCGTTGGCCGCACGCACCCGAGCGGCTGCCTGCGTCACGCCCAGCTGGCCAAAGTCGATGAACTGCTCGCGGCGGGCACTGCTCACATACAGCTGGTCGCTGTTGACAACCACCAGCGCGCGGCCCACCAGCGCCACCGAGCTCAGCGCGCGGCCATAATTGCGAAATTCGATGGCACGCATCTGTTCGGTGTCGAGCACCACCAGACCGAAGTCGGTGGCCAAATAGGCCAGCTTGCCCGAGAAGGTCACGTCGTTGACACTGCGCGAGATGTTCATCACGGCGTCGGCCAGGTCGCTGATGTTGACAATGCGCCCGTCCTCATAGAGCAAGTCGATGTTGCTCGTGGTGTAGACAATCATCAGGTAGCGCTCGTCGTAGTTGTAGTAGATGTTCTTGACCATCACATCGGCCAAGCCCGACGACTGCGACAGTGCCTCGATTTGCCCAGATGCTTTGTCCAGACGAATGACCGCACCGCTCGACAGCGCATAGACGTAGTGCTCGGTGTCAATCAAGTCGGTGGACGACTCCATGACATAGGCAGCATGCAGCTTCCAGGTGCCGTCGATGTCTTGTGCCCATGCCAGCAGGGGCATCAGCAGCGACAATAGGACGATTAACTTTTTCATAATCAATTATCTGTTGGGTGAGAGGTTTGAGAGGTTTATTCGGCCGTGGCCTGCTGGGCGCACTCGACCCACTGCTTGACCTCGTCGGCCGTGGGAGCCTTATAGCCCAGCTTGTACTTCTTGTTGATGTCGAGCAGGTCCTGGAACAGCTTGCCGGGACGCTCCAGGCCGGCCAGGGCCTGCACCGTCAGCACACCGGCCTTCTGGATGGGGGCCACCCACTCGGCGGGGATGCCCAGCGCCGTGAACGCCTCCTCCTTGTCGCGGCGAGCCACCTTCTCGGGGCGCATCTGCGGGAACAGGATGACATCCTGGATGGTGGTCTTGCCTGTCATGAACATCGTCAGGCGGTCGATGCCGATGCCGATGCCACTGGTCGGCGGCATGCCATATTGCAGGGCGCGCAGGAAGTCGTGGTCGATGATCATCGCCTCGTCGTCGCCCTTGTCGGCCAGCCGCATCTGCTCCTTGAAGCGCTCCTCCTGGTCGATGGGGTCGTTGAGCTCGCTGTAGGCGTTGGCCACCTCCTTGCCGTTGACCATCAGCTCAAAGCGCTCGGTCAGGCCAGGCTTGCTGCGGTGCATCTTGGTCAGTGGCGACATCTCGACGGGATAGTCAATGATGAACGTGGGCTGCACATAGTGGCCCTCGCAGAACTCGCCGAAGATCTCGTCGATGAGCTTGCCCTTGCCCATCGTGTCGTCGATCTCCATGTTCAGCTTGTGGCACACCTCGCGAATCTGCGCCTCGTCCATGCCTGTCAGGTCATAGCCCGTCTGCTCCTTGATGGCGTCGAGGATGGGAAGGCGGCGGTAGGGAGCCTTGTAGCTGATCAGGTGGCCGTCAAACTCGGCCTCGGGCTTGCCGTTGACGGCGATGCAAATCTTCTCGAGCAGCTGCTCGGTGAACGACATCATCCAGTTGTAGTCCTTGTATTGGACATACAGCTCCATGCAGGTGAACTCGGGGTTGTGCGTACGGTCCATGCCCTCGTTGCGGAAGTTCTTGCCAATCTCATACACGCCCTCAAAACCGCCAACAATCAGGCGCTTGAGATAGAGCTCGGTGGCGATGCGCATATACATGTCGACGTTCAGCGCGTTGAAGTGGGTGATGAACGGACGCGCGCTGGCGCCGCCGGCGATGCTCTGCAGCGTCGGTGTCTCGACCTCGGTGTAGCCGGCATCGTCCAGCACCTGGCGCATGGTCTTGACCACCAGGGCGCGCTTGAGGAAGGTCTCCTTGACACCCTCGTTGACCACCAGGTCGACATAGCGCTGGCGGTAGCGAAGCTCGGGATCGTCAAACGCGTCGTAGGTCACACCGTCCTTGACCTTGACCACCGGCAGCGGACGCAGCGACTTGCTCAGCACCGTCAGCGACAGGGCATGCACGCTGATCTCGCCGGTCTGCGTGCGGAACACAAAACCGGTCACGCCCACAAAGTCGCCCATGTCGAGCAGGCGCTTGAACACCACGTTATACAGGTCCTTGTCGTCGCCCGGGCACAGCTCGTCGCGGTTGACATACACCTGGATGCGGCCCTTAGAGTCTTGCAACTCCATGAACGAGGCCTTGCCCATGATGCGGCGGCTCATGATGCGGCCGGCAATGCTCACCTGGCGCGGCTCGGCATCGTCGCTGAATTGCTCGCGGATGTCGTCGCTGTAGGCATTGACGGCATACTCGGCAGCGGGGTAGGGGTCAATGCCCATCTCACGCATTGTGTTCAGACTGTTTCTTCTGACTATCTCTTGTTCGCTCAGTTCGAGGATATTCATTTTTGGAATTTAATATTTAGACGTTGTTATACCTTAGTTGTCAATCACGCATCATGCATCACCCACGGTGCATCATGAATTATAAATTATAAATTATAAATTATAAATTAAGAATTAGCGTGTGCCTTTGCCCAGCACCACGCCCAGGCTGTCGATGGCTGCCTCGGTGGCCTTGTTCAGAGCCGCCTGAAAGTCCTCGCCACGGTTCTGCGACTTGTAGTATTCGTTGGCCACCTTGATCATCTGGTCGGCCAGCTTCTGGTCTTCCTCGGGGTTGACCTCGCCATTGAGCATGCGTTGCGACGAACTGATGATCATGTCGGCAATGGTTTGGGCGTCCTTGTCGAGGTCGCCGCTGGGCTTGAAACCGCCGTCATTGGCTGTCTGCTCGGTGCCCGCCTTGTCGGCCTGCTTGTGCTCGGCTGTGTTGCACGATGGCAGTGCCAGCGCCATAGCAACGGCAGCAATCAGTAGGATGTTTTTCTTCATCATGTAATAAGTGACTAAAATTCAACCTGCAAAGATACGAATTAATTGTCAATCAATGCTCAAAACGGCCGATTATTTTCGACTGGAGCAAGCATTTTCTGATTTATGGGGCCATGATGAAATACTTTTTGTAATTTTGCGCCACAATGCGACATTGTCCTAACATAGCACTCTTGCTGGCCATGGCGTGCCTGGTGCTGGCCGCCTGCACACGCAGGCAGCCGGTGTCTGAGGTGTTGCCATCGAGGGTATTGCCAGTCGTGCGCATCGACACGCGCAAGCCCGTCGCTATCGACCGCGAGCACTGGCGGGCGGCCACCATCGGAGGCGACCTCTTTGCAGCACAGAGCGACATCAGCATCAAGGGTCGCGGTAACACCACCTGGGAACGAAGCGACAAAAAACCCTATCGCATCAAGCTGGACGAACCGGTGGTCCTGCTGGGCGCACACGCCAGCAAGCACTATGTCCTGCTCAGCGAGGCGGCGCTGCCCTATGCCATGATCACCACGGTCATAGGCTTTGAGATCAGCCGGCGCATGCACATGCACTACACACCGCAGGTCAAGCCGGTCGAGCTGGTGATCAATGGCGACTATCGCGGCATCTATCTGCTCACCGAGCAGGTGCGCGTCGAGCCGGGACGCATCGAGGTCGCACCGTGGCCCAGAAACAACAGTTGGAACAACCGCGGCGGATGGCTGCTAGAGGTCGATGGCTGGAACACCTATCAGCGGGTCAACATCAACAGCCGGATGGGTGTCAACATCCCTGTCGAGTATCACTATCCCAAAACGCTCGACGCGTGGCAGAGGCGATACATCACCGACAGGCTGGAGATGATCGACCGAGCCATCTGCACACCCGACAAGTCGAGTACCGACTGGGAGCGGCTCGTCGACATCGACGCACTGGCCAAGTTCTATATTGTCAACGAACTGATGGACAACTGCGAGGCGTTCAGTGGCAGCTGCTGGATGTCGCTCGGCGCCGCCGACACGGCCAAGCTCAAGTTTGGTCCTGTGTGGGACTTTGGCAGTGCGTTCAGTCACTTGTATACCGACAATTCCGTCCCCGAGTGTTTTATCTATGACAATGTGCCCAGCTACTGCTCGCCGTTGTGGCTCAAGGAGTTGGCACGGTTTCCGCGCTTCCAGCAGTGTGTGCGCAAGCATTACAGGCAATTCAAGCAATCGCAGGGCGACCGTCTGGATGCGTTCATCGACGGGTTTGTGCATCAGGTGGAGGGTGCCTGCGCCAGCGAGGCTCGCCGCTGGCCCGATAGTCCCGTTGCCGACTTGCGGGGGCAAGCCGCATTTGCCAAGCAGTATCTCAAGCGCAAGATCAGCTTCCTTGACAGCCAGTGGCTCTGACCAAAAGCCAACGAGCTCCCTCCCCTTTCCCTGAAGGCTGCTGAAAAAGTAATAAACCGCGAACCTTTAGCTCGCGACCGAACGGGAGCAATTACGCGAAACAAAACGCGAATCAAACGCGAATTTTTCTACACGTTCGGTCGGATTTGTAATCCGACCGCATTTGAGTATAAGGATTTGCAATCCGCAATAAGCGCATTATAAAATTTGCGCAAGCGCAAATTTATCTAAATGCTTATACTCAATTCTGCTGGATTGCAACCACGAAGTGCTCGCGACCGAACGGCAAGCGAAGCGCAGCAAATCCAGCAGAACTGGTCTCAATTCATAATTCATAATTTATAATGCAGGGAAACGCCTTGGGGGTGGGGTTTACCCCTCGCTCGTCTGCATTAGTAATCCGAGTCTGTGTTCAAAAAAACAACAAACCGGAACGGACAAAACTTTTGTTTAATTCGTTCCGGTTCGTTGTCCAAAGCAGCGACAATTATGTCAATGCCGCAGAGTGTAAAAGCGGGTTATCGGCTGCCCTTGCTTAGCATCGTGTTGATGACGTGGTTGACGTCGGCGATGTCGACCACACCGTCACCGTTGACATCGTCTGCGACATTCGGTTTCTGAGCCTCCTTGACGGTTACCTCGCAGGTGGCGGTCGGTGTTCCTGTCTCACGGCCGGCGACAGTGATGATGGTCACACCCGGTGCGACAGCAGTGATCACCCCTTGGTCGTCAACGGTAGCCACGCTCTCGTCGCTTGATGTCCAGTCCAGCTGCAGGTCGGCAGGAGTTGTCCAGGCATTGAGCTGGAAGACTTGTCCAACCTCAAGCCACAGACGTGGACCGGCCAGCAGTATCCACGGATCAACTTCAGTGTCCGGTTCAATGTCCTCGACGATGTTTTCAAACTGGCTCCAGATCTCGCACTCCTGATACAGCGCCTTGGTGCCTATAGGCACATGCAATGTGCAGGTCGCTACAGGAACACGGTCGAAAATCATGTCGTCGGTAGCTGTCGCCATCGGGCTGATCAGGCGGCAGTAGATGTCCTCAAGTTTTGAGCAACCCATAAAAACCGCGGACCCAATCCGCTCAACCTTGTTGCCGATGGTGAGTGTCTTCAGGCCAGAGCAATCAATGAATGCGCCCTCGTCTATGCTCTTCAAGTTGTCGGGCAACACAATGGACTCGAGCGAACTGCAGCCACTAAATGCCCAAGCTCCGATTGTCTGCACATTTTCGCCCAGAGTCACCGATTTAATGTTCTGACTCAAGTTAAAGGCAGCCGCACCAATTGTGGTGACCGTGTTGGGAATGACAACCTTCTTCAGGGGCAGAGGCGCGGCGGACATGGAGCTGGAGAACGCATCGTTCTCGATAGCCGTGACCGTATAGGTAGCCCCATTATATGTCACCGTCTCGGGAATATTGGCCTCCAGCAAATCGGGGTAAATATATGTGCCCAGATACTCGTTCTCCACTTCAAGTGATGTCACACCCACTGTCGTGCCATCGTCATGCTTGACATAGGCAATGCCGTCGACGACAAAGTCTGTGGCGCTCACTGGCATCGCCAGCATAACAAGAGCCAACGCTAGCGCACTGACGCCAACATGGCGCAATCGATTAAATAAATGGAATTTCATAATACTTCACTTTTAAAATTTGTTCTAGAATCTATTCATATTTATAGTTCAATGAAATCAAGCGAAAAGCAAATTTAATGTCCTTAGAGCATCGCTTACCTGTAAATAAGTGTAATAAATCTTAGTCAAGGAGAGCACTTTAACTGCGTGCAAATTTAGTCAGATCAAATGAAATAACCAAATTTTTAAGCCTAAATTTGTTGATTTCCTGCAAAAAAACACACATAAGCTTAAATAAAACTACAGATTTCGGTAAATCGCGCTGCCATGCAGAAAAATACCCGTTCGGTCGGATTTGCTGCGCTTCGCTTGCCCTTCGGGCTCCCGTTCGGTCGCGAGCACTTCGTGGTTGTAATCCGACCGCATTTGAGTATAAGGATTTGCAATCCGCAATAAGCGCAGCAAATCCAGCAGAACTAGTCTCAATTCATGATTCATAATTTATAATGCAGGGAAACGCCTTGTGGGTCTAAACCCCACCCCCAACCCCCTCCCCTTTGGGAAAGGGGAGGGGAGCTATTGCCGTTACCTCCGCGCTGGGACTAAACCCCACCCCCAACCCCCTCCCCTTTGGGAAAGGGGAGGGGAGCTGTTGCCGTTACCTCCGCGCTGGGTCTAAACCCCACCCCTCACTCCTCCCCTGCCAGGGGAGGGGAAAGTTTTGCCACAATGATTGCAAAGTCCCTCTCCCAGTCAGGGGAGAGGGACTTGGTCACTCCTTTTCCCCTCCCTTTCTCGCGAACAGGGAGGGGTGTGACTTACAAGCGTGCCTCGAGTGCAGCGGTCTGCGCCTCATAGCCGGGCTTGCCCAGCAGGGCGAACATATTCTTCTTGTAGGCCTCGACACCCGGTTGGTTAAACGGGTTGACTCCCAGCATATAGCCACTGATGCCGCAAGCCTTCTCAAAGAAGTAGATGAGCTGACCCAGCGTGCGCTCGTCGATGGCAGGCAGCGAGATCACCAGGCACGGCACGCCGCCGTCGACGTGGGCCAGGCGCGTGCCCAGCTCGGCCTTGTGGTTGACCTCGCCCAGCCGGCGGCCGGCGATGTAGTTCAGTCCGTCAAGGTCGGTCTCGTCGGTGGGGATGACCACCTCGCTCAGCTGCCGCTCGACGGTGAGTACGGTCTCAAAGATGGTGCGCTCTCCGTCCTGAATCCACTGACCCATCGAGTGCAGGTCGGTGGTGAAGTCGACGCTGGCCGGGAAGATGCCCTTGCCGTCCTTGCCCTCGCTCTCGCCGTAGAGCTGCTTCCACCACTCGGCCAGGAAGTGCAGGCGAGGCTCGAAGTTGACCAGTATCTCAATCTTCTTGCCGCTGTGATACAGTGCGTTGCGCATCGTGGCGTAGGTCAGCATCAGCTCGTCGTCGCCGCGCTCGATGTCGACGGCGCCGGCCACCAGAGCGCGGATGTCAAATCCGGCCACGGCGATGGGCAGCAGGCCCACGGGGGTGAGCACCGAGAATCGGCCACCCACATTGTCGGGGATGACAAAGGTGTCGTAGCCCTGCTGCGTGGCCAGGCCGCGCAGCGCCCCACGGGCGGCGTCGGTGATGGCCACGATGTGCCGTGCGGCCCACTCGCTGCCCAGCTCGCGCTCGAGCTGTCCCTTGAGCAGGCGGAAGGCGATGGCGGGCTCGGTGGTGGTGCCGCTCTTGCTGATGACGATGATGCCCCACTTGTGTCCGGCAAGCAGGCCCATCAAGTCGTGCAGATAGTCCTCGCCGATGTTGTTGCCGGCAAACAGCACGCGGGCACCGCTGGCAGGCTTGTAGGCTGCAAACTGGTCGTTCAGGGCCTCAATCACGGCCTTGGCGCCCAGATAGCTGCCGCCAATGCCCACCGCCACGATAAACTCGCAGTCGTGGCGCAGGCGGGCGGCGCATGCCTCGACAGCAGCCAGCTGCTCCTCGTCGATCGAGCTGGGCAGGTGCAGCCAGCCCAGGAAGTCGTTGCCGGCTCCATCGCCGTCGGCCAGCGTGCGTGCGGCAGCCTCGGCGGCGCGGCGCATCGCGTCAATTTCTTTCTCATCTGCTGCGCCCAGCGCAGCTTTGGTGTCAATCTTAATCATTTCAGTCTATTTTTTTTCTAGAGGCTCTAGACATTCTAGACATTCTAGATATTCTAGACGTTCCAGATGCTCTAGTCGTTATAAAACGTGATCCAGTTGGTGCAGTGGTTGTTGTCCTTGCGGGGATGAATCTCGTGCACCGAGCCATCGGCATCGCGCCACCACGAGTGGTTCCATCCGGCGCCCATGTCCAGATACAGGGCCTCGGTCACGCCATAGCGTTCGAGCATGTCGACAAAGTCGGCGTATGGCACCGCCTCGCGCGAGTCGACGATGCACAGCTGCCCGTCCTTCTCGCACAGGGCGCGGTAGCTGTTCACCCCGCCTCGCCACAGTTTCTTGACCCGTTTGCCCTGGTGGATGATGCTGGCCTGACCGAAGCCCATGCCGCCCTTGTCGGCCGCACGGTCCAGGGCCTCGCTGTAGTCGCCCTGCACAAACTCCCAGTGGTTGCCCCAGCTGACAAATGCTCCGCTGTTGTCCTTGCACCGGGCACCGGCATAGCGCTTGCCGCCGCTCACATGGTCGCCGTCGATGTTGCTGTGCGCAAACTCGTCGAGCAGCTCGTGGGTGAACGCCGCCTCGGCGCAGAAGATGACCGCCTTCTCGTCCTGGCTGGGCATCGTGCCGCACACCAGGTCGATGTGGGTCAACTGTGGGTAATAGGCCACCACATCGGCCGTCGAGTCGACCACGACCACAGGGGCGGCCGGGGTGTCGTTTGTGCCAGTCTTTGGGCCTGGTTTGCCGCCCATCAGGTCGTTGTGTATCATATAGATCAATGCGCACAAGCAGCACACCAGAATCATCCATGCTGCTATCACATTCAGTCGCTTGTTGTTCATTTTTGTAGTGGAGTGGTGGGGTGGTGGTAGGGTGGTGGAGCTTATAACACGCAGTGCGGAGTCCTAATCGGAGTCGATCGAGAGCACCTTCTGGCGGAACGCGACATCGCCATTGATGCGCTCTAGGGCTTTTTTCGAGGCGTTCTGGTGCGACTCTTTCTTGCTGTAGCCGGTGCCGTCGGCCGCAAACTGTCCGGCGACGATGACGGCGGTCTTGAACACCGGATTGTTGTCCTTGTCATAGAGTGTGTCGATCAGCTCATACTCGATGGTGACGTGATACTTCTGCGTCCACTCGATGAGCCGCGACTTGAAGTTCTGGTCGGTCTTGACCAGCTCGTTGAGGTCGAAGTGGCGGGTGATGATGCGCTGGATGACGAATTGCTTGCTGCGCTTGTAGCCGTGGTCAAGGTAGAAAGCCCCGACCAGCGCCTCGAGCACATTGCCGTTGATATAGCTGTTGTGCGACGTGCTGTGGGTGGCGGCTTGGACGTGCGCCTCGAGGTGAAAGACTTTTCCGATGCGGTTCAGGCTCTCGCGCTGCACAATCTTGGCGCGTGTCGCTGTCAGGAACCCTTCGTGCTTGCGGGGAAACTGGTCGTAGAGATAGTCGGCGACGGCAAGGTCCAGCACCGCGTCGCCCAGATATTCGAGACGTTCGTTGTTGGTCCAGCGGCCGTTGGGCAGCTGCAAGGGCTTGCTGCGGTGCACGAGCGCCAGCTTGTAGAGCTCGATGTTGCGTGGATAGTAACCGGTGATTCGATGCACATAAACATAAAGCTCCTTATCCTTGATGAAAAGGAGCTTTATGAGTGATATGAGATTTGTCAGGCAGGCCATCACGTCGTCAGTGCAAAGTTAGCCTTTGTACTTCTTGACGATGATGCTGGCGTTGTGACCACCGAAGCCAAAGGTGTTGCTCAGCGCGATGTTGACCGTGCGTCGCTGCGGCTTGTTGAACGTGAAGTTCATGCGATAGTCGATGTTCTCGTCCTCGTCGCCATCCTCATGGTTGATGGTGGGCGGCACGATGTCGTCGCGACAGGCCAGCAGGCAGAACATTGCCTCCATGGCACCGGTTGCACCCAACATGTGGCCGGTCATCGACTTGGTGCTGCTGATGTTCAGCTTGTAGGCATGCTCGCCAAACACGTCGGCGATTGCCTTGGCCTCGCCCGGGTCGCCCACGGGGGTCGATGTGCCGTGCACGTTGATATAGTCGACCTCCTCGGGCTTGATCTCGGCGTCTTCCAGCGCGCGCTTCATCACCAGCGACGCGCCCAGTCCCTCGGGGTGCGATGCGGTGATGTGATAGGCGTCGGCACTCATGCCTCCACCGATCACCTCGCCATAGATCTTGGCGCCACGGGCCAGTGCGTGCTCGAGCTCCTCAAAGATGAGGCACACAGCACCCTCGCCCATGACAAAGCCGTCGCGCGAGCCGCTGAACGGACGCGATGCAGTCTCGGGGCTGTCGTTGCGCGTGCTGATGGCCTTCATGGCGTTGAAACCGCCCACGCCCGCCGGGAAGATGGGAGCCTCTGAGCCACCGGTGACGATGGCATGGGCCTTGCCCAGGCGCACATAGTTGAAGGCGTCAATCATGGCGTTGGTCGATGTTGCGCAGGCCGACACCACACCAAAGTTGGGGCCGCGCAGCCCATAGCGCATCGAGATGTGACCGGCAGCGATGTCGGCAATCATCGTCGGGATGAAGAAGGGGCTGTAGCTCGGGCCGTCGGCCTCGTGCTTGGCATAGTAGCCAGCCTGGTCCTCAAAGGTGTGCAGTCCACCAATACCCGATGCGAAAATCACGCCAATCTCGTTGCGGTCGGTGTCGCCAGCCAGGAGCTTGCTGTCATCGATGGCCTGCTTGGCAGCAGCGATGGCATACTGCGTGTACAGGTCGGTGCGCTTGACATCCTTCAGCTCGCGGCGGTCGCCGGGAGTCAGCAGATAGTTGGCCACATCAAAGCCCTTCACCTCGCAGGCAAATTGGGTCTTGAACAGCGAGGCATCAAAATGCGTAATAGGTCCTGCTCCGCTCACGCCATCCAGAGCGTTCTTCCATGTCGTGTCGACATCCAGACCGATGGGCGTGATGGCACCAAGACCTGTTACCACTACTCTCTTTAATTCCATTATAATGGGAGTATTGTGGAAAGGTTGCTAAAAAACTGTGTTGTGTGCTGTGTGAGGATTAAGCCTCAAGAGCCTTCTCGATATAGGCAATGGCGTCGCCAACGGTCTGGATGTTCTCAGACTCGCTCTCGGGGATCTTGATGTCAAAAGCCTGCTCAAGCTTCATGATCAGCTCAACAGTGTCGAGTGAATCAGCGCCCAGGTCCTGTGCAAACGTTGCTTCGGCAGTTACCTCTGAATCGCTAACGCCCAGATTCTCAACGATAATCGCTTTTACTCTTTCAGCAATCTCTGTCATAGTTGTAAGTTTTAATATTAATGTTAAATGTTATGGTTCATCGAAATGAGACTGCAAAGGAACAACTTTTTCTCGGTTCGCTCAAAAAAAATCCACAGAAATTCATGCTTTGTTGCACTTTTTTATGTTATAAAGCAGGAAAGTGCAGACGTTTTAACCGAACTTTCACAATTTTAACACTTTAAGTCTGTTAAAAAGTGTAACTATTTGCGTCCAGCAAGTCCACCACCATCCCCTCGCGGGCCAGACGAGTGTCGGGAAACACGGCCTGAGCCTCGCGCAGCAGCGGCTCCTCGTCGGTGTACCGGCTAGAAAAGTGGCCCAAGATCAGGTGCTTGACACCGGCATCGCGAGCCACCTGCGCAGCCTCGCGGGCGGTGCTGTGATAGCGGGCATGAGCCTGACGCAGGTAGTCCTCGCCATAGGTGGCCTCGTGATAGAGCCAGTCCACACCCTGGATGGCGTCTATCACGCGCTGGCTGGGACGCGTGTCGCTGCAGTAGGCATAGCTCACCGACGGGTCGGCATCGGTGGTCAGTTGGGCATTGGGGATGACAATGCCCTCGGGCGTGACATAGTCCTGGCCCTGGCGCAGCGAGTTCATCGCCCAGTTGGGCACACCGGCCTGGACCACGGCATCACGATTGATGTGGCGCATCTTGGGCTTCTCGCGGATGACAAAGCCCACGGCGGGCACGCGGTGGTTGAGTGTGACGGTCTCGACGGTGATGGCGTTGTCCTCATAGATGCACGCCGGCTGCGTGCCGATGATGTTGAAGTTCAGGTCGTAGGGGGCGTCGCCGCCGGCATACTTGGCCAGGTCGCGCAGCAACCGTGCGCCGTCGGCAAAGATGTGGACCGTCAGGCTGCCGGTCAACTCATGCAGCGCCAGCGTCGACAGCAGTCCCGGCAGCCCGAACCAGTGGTCGCCATGCAGGTGGCTGATGAAGATGTGGCGCATGCGCGAGAACTTGAGCCGCTGGCGGGCCATGGCCATCTGCGCGCCCTCGCCGCAGTCAATCATGAGCAAGTTGTCGCGCACGTTCAGCACTTGGCACGACGGCAGGTGGCGAGCGGTGGGCTTGGCCGAGCCGCAGCCCAAGATGTTCAGTTCTAATCGTGGCATGTTTCTTTGGAAATTAGACCTATTGATAATGGTGCCTATTGCTTCGGCATAAACCGGGACGGATCCTCGGGGTCGACTAGTGGCGGCGGGGTGGGGGGCGCGGCCATGTCGCCGGCAGGCGTGTCGGCCGGTGGTGCCGGTGCCTTGTGCTGATGCCGGCGGTGATGGTCGTTCCACTCGCTCACACTGCGGCCCAGGGCACGCATGTCCTCCAGGCTGTGGTCGATGCGCTCGTCAACGGCACGCTCGATGCGCTCGTTGAACTTGAAGGGCAATATCGACAGGATGGCCGAACACAACGCTGCCACCAGCAGCACGAGCGACGCCTTGTAGCCGATGCCCAGCCCGATGATGGCAAAGCCCTCGCCCACGTCCTCGCTGGGAGTGACATCGGGCGCATGGCGCAGGGCGATGTTGTGGAAGTGTCCCGTCCGGTCCAGGAACCACAGGCCCAGCACGATGAGCAGCGTGACCAGTATGCCCCACCAGCGATTCTTCAGCGTGTTAAAGCCGATGGCAAAGAAACATGTCAGGAAGGGCAGCAAGGCAAACACCGTGTTGCCCAGTGTGAAACGCTGCGTGATGGAGCCGGCCGTGTAGCTGAATCCCGTGAGACCGCCCTGAAACGAGATTTCGTAGAACGGCAGGAAAACATAGCAGATGAGCGCCAACACGAGCAGTATACTGGTTATGGGTTTCATGCAAAAAAAACGGTTTAGAAAAAGTTAGTGAACTGCGAATTTAGGCATTTTCTCTCAATCTCATTCAATTCGGCCTCTGATTTTAGTATTTTTTAAAAGAAACCGTCTTTAATGTAACTGTTCAGCGATTGTAATAGCGGTTGTTCCCCCTCTAAGTTGAGCTGCTCCCCCTCTAAGCTTAGAGGGGGAGCTGCTCTGCAAAACTTAGATGTAGCGTTGATGTCGTGTAGGTTAGCGTCGAAGACGCGGACGCCTCGGTGGCAATGTTTTATTAACCCCATGTGAGCAGCCACGAAGTGGCGCGAAGCATGGGGGAGAGGGCCCCCCCCATCACAACCAACCTCGGAGAGGTTGAGCAACACTTGCGCACGTACATCTAAGACATTAGGACATAGGGGTTATCAAGTTTTCTATTATTAGTGATGTTGCTCACCCTCTTTCGGCACTGCCAATGCTGACATACTGGCTGACACACTCCCCCCAACCCCCTCCTAACTTAGGGATATTCAGTTAATTTGCAACAATTTGTTTGTCAGTTAGATAAACATTTCGTACCTTTGCAAAAGAACCCCCGAACTACCCATCTCGGGCCGTTTCGGGGGTATTTTCTAAAAAAAGTGCCG
>Ga0256404_1002382_pt1 | contig 41660 bp, 37 predicted proteins | sample RumenRJG_01DNA_FD_185990 | JGI IMG/M metagenome (GOLD analysis project Ga0256404, IMG submission 185990) | Bovine rumen microbial communities from Lethbridge, Alberta, Canada - RJG_01 | ecosystem: Host-associated > Mammals > Digestive system > Stomach > Rumen | place: Canada: Alberta | collected... | reverse complement strand
GAACAAATTTGGAAATAGGAAAGCCTTCCCCAAATTTATTTTTCTTTTTTTCGAGCAAAACGGATGTGCGCCCTTGACGAGCGCCGCTGTCGCTAACTTTGCAACGGAAAATTGTATATGACATCGCACGAAAAAATGATGTGAAGACGTAGAACGACCGATGCCAGGTTATACCGAAATGAATAACGCGGTCAAGCACCTCGTAACCATATCAGCCCAGAGTAGAGCATCAAAGACGCATGGAGAAGAACAAAACGAAAGAAAGCCGTGCAATCCTCTGAGGCAATGGAAAAGCATCAAGGCAGAATGCCAACCAAAAGCAACAAAGGGTGCCGTGATGGTTGAAGGGTTACGCCAGCAGAGTGTACCAACAAGAGACGATCCACAACACGAAACTTGTGCCCTCCAAGTATCAGGAACGTCCAGAAGATAAGCAACAAGACCCGAAGAGCCAAGAATAGGAGTAAAGAGAAAACGAATAAGAAATAGGCCACTCCCTTGCCAGATGCCCTGTTCGGACAGGGGCATACGTAGTGAAGAAGAAAGCGTAGCCATAGACAGGAAAAGACCAGAATGGTATAGGCAAAAGAATCAGTACGGGTGGTGGGTGGGGAGAAGATATAGGAAAGGAGAATTGAGGCAGGGATCAAATGGACTGTCTGTAAGAATGTCCATCCTGCCTCCGCTGTCAGGCTGCTCTTGCTCCCGTGTCGGCCACTGCTCGACTCAGGAGCAAGAGCGGCCTGACAGCCGCCTATAAAAAAGGGGAAATGAGGCAATAAGCCCCATATCCCATAGAAATCAGTGCGTGTAGAAGTCCACCTGATAGGTCTTTGTAGGCAGTCCGAAGGCCGGATGCGTGTCGAACTCGTTGTAGTTGTCCCATTGCACTTCCATGGTGTAGCCCATCGGGAAGTTGAACTCAACAAATGATGTCAGCATATCCACCTCCTCCTCTGTCAGACCGTCACACTCCCCATACTCCAGGAAATATATCGCCCATTCGGGGATGTCATGGGTTTCCCTCTTCATTCTGTGTGCCATATTACTGTTGTTTAAGTTTGTCAGCTATCTCGTTAAGCTCGTTCTCGGTCGCCCAATCATCAGTGTTGGGATGCGCCAGAAGGATGGCTTTTGCGAGGTTTATCTCATTAGTTGCCTCTTTCTTTAGGTTGAAATCGAGCATGGCCTGTGCATCTGACAGGTGGCTCATGACTGCTATTCTCACTCTTATATTCATATCTTTGAGTCTGATAAAGCACCCCTCGGCCGGTTCCCCGACGTTCGGGGTGCATGAACAAAACAGATTAATCTTCCTTGAAATAATGGTTTACATAGTCCCTGACTGACTTGTTGCAGATCTCGCCAAGTTTCTTTGGCTTGAAGTACAAGTCACGCTCCACCTTCAGACCGCACACATTCAGCTCAGACAGCTGTGACAGGCTGAAATAGCCCATCTCTGCTGTGGTGTCCGTACCTACTACCAATCCGAAGAACAGGTAGTCATCATCTTCCTTTCTGCCCTCGGTAACGTACCAAGTAAGAGCGGTTGCAGGGAAGAAATACTTTGCTACTACTACGGCATCAGCTTTCTTGCCGTCCTGGCTATAGAGCGGATATTTTTCAAGAGCTTCCGCAAGCTCAGTGTTCATTAGTCTCATAATGCTATTAAAAATGATAATCAATAATTCCACCGATATAGAGTCGTTCTCCTCTTCTGAGCTTGCAGACCATCCGCATCAGCTCGGCAGACGGTTCAGCAAACGTCTGGGTTGTGCTTTCAGACAGATAGAAATGCGAGTCAGTGGCAAGAGGGTTGTTGATGACCTTCTGCAGTTGGTAGGCAGCACCTATCCAGTGGGTCACATTATCAGCGGTGACTTCATCAGATTTCTTGTGGATGGCATCTACCCATTTGTGAATCCATTCATAATTACCGCCATTGAATACGAGTTCATCACTGCCAACGAGGGTGAACATACCTTTCGGAAGGATGTCGTTGACTAAGGTGTCAATCGACTCAGCCCTTTCTTCCTCGGAGATTTCAGAGCAATAATCATAATCGCTGCTATCTCCCTGTGTCAGAGTGTTCTCATTGAGGTAATTCTCTTTGTCCACTCTGTGCTTTGTGATTTGATAAACTTTTGCGTGCATAATGCTTTTATTTAGTTGTGAAACTTGTTTTTTATCGGACTCCCAGGAGGGGCAGACTTTTCTTTTTTTGTCCATCTCCTGCGAAGGAGCTTTTTTTTAGCATCGGCATTCCCTATCGGGTTTAGACTTTTCTTTGTGCATAAAAGAGCAAGCCCAACAAGATGACTACGGCAAGGAATTTCAGCAGAAAATTCGCGGAACATCCGTTAGAACTTTCTACTGAAATAGCATCGCGGTACTTTCCATGTCATAGGGGCTTGCTACCTTTGCACTGAGAAAATCGTAAAGAACCCGATGGCGAGGCCAATGTATGAATGGCGACTAAGCAGGGAGAAGATGGATATAGAAAATAAAAGCGAACGAACTCAAAGTTCATCCGCTATAGTGATAAGAAAAAACTCAAACTCTAAACCTTACAGAGTTTTGTTTCATATATTGTTCTGCCTCGGAATATTCTGTAATCGACATCTGTCAATGTCAATGAGAAGGCTGGCACACAGACTTTTTCGATAACTTTTTGAAGTGTAGGCAACTGTACATGAGGGTCTTTTACCCTGCCCAATGTCACATGTAGGCGGAATTCTGAGTTCATCACACATCCTTCAGATTTGAAGTCAGAACGAATAGCCTGAACCAATGACATAAAAGACTGAGGAACATCTGTCGCTGTGAGATAGATAATATGCATTCCAGACATGGATGTAAAAGCATCCAATTTGTCAAAAGTTAATGTTGGAACTATAAACGAGCCAAGGTGCTTATCCAGTAATGGCCGTAAATCAATACCTACTGGCGTTTCATCGATAAATGCCATTGTAATATGATGGTATCCCATTTGCCATCTGACATTGATCTTTTGGCAGACATATCTCAATTCCTCAAACCATCTAGCATCATTTCTTAATGGAACTTGAATCTCTAAATATGTTTTCATGCAATTACTAATCAAAGTTCCATTCATTACTTAGATCATCTTCAAGTGCAGCCATATATGCATCCCTTAGATCTCGGTCCGACCAACCATGCTCCTGTCCATCATCGTAATAATCATAGTCATCATCATAATAATCACAATTGCTCTTCGGATAGATGTCCATAGAAGTCAAGAAATCCTTGGGTATCCAAGAAACGTTATTGGGGTCAAAAACATCCCAATTATCTTCAAGTCGTTCAGGCCATCCGTCTTTATTAACTTTATAAAATTGTAACAGACAATGATTCATGTTTGAATAATTCGGGTTGTTGTTGATTGTTTCGTCGGGATTATCAATTATAACCTTTTGGGCAACATATCGTCCTTCTGGAATATTGAAATCTTCACTTATTGCATCAAAATTGGATAATTGAATTCCTTTGGAGTTCAATAATCCGTATTTACTACCTATCCGAATTATTGACGGCCAATATTTATGCCAATATTCATCAACTGTAGAGCGCCAATCGATATTGCCTGTTTCATCGATGTGGCTTATTAGATATGTGCTTTCTTCAACAAATGTATCTTTCCAATAGCCTTCTTCACGTTCATTAGCCTTGTTATCTAGGTTGAGAACTTTATCTGCAAAAATATCAACCCACTCAATTGGTTCAACATATTCGGATTCTATAATTAGGTCATAGTTTTCAATCCTCGATATAATATATTCGTCGTTTATGTAAACTATTTCTCCAGGAATAAATACAGAAGCGGGGTAATTATCGTTTTTTTCATTCTTTGTAGTGTATTTCTTTCCACTAGAGTCTGAAATGACCGATGTAAAATTATCATCTAAAATGAGGCATTGCGGACAATCTAAGACATATTCATCTATGTAATCGTGTATATGATAACGCTCATAATACCAATGCTTCATAACATGTTCTAACCTAAAACTGAAAATGTTGAACTTGTTATGGGTAAATTTGAAATCAGACTGGTAATATCCCCCAACTAACAAATCCCCCTCGATATTATACAAATCGAATATCCCTTCATATTTAACAGTATGTCCATCATCATAATCATGGTAGTACCATTGATAATCACCATCCCTACCACATTCCAAATAACATTGATTGAATTCTATTGTATCGTATTTAAAATCAGCTATTTGCTTACATTCCTCATTAAAGCACCCCCATAAGCCGTTTAAAACGTCTTGTGTTAAAACCTTAATAGCCCGATAGGTTATGTCGTTATATGAATGTTCGAATACCTTTATTTCTCGATATTCGCAAGGCAATATTTCTTTTATAGGATCTAAAGAAAGTATTCCATACAATTCTGTATCTCTGTCTTTTATTATATAGAAAGGTTTAGAATTCTTATTATCTTCAGATTCACAAATGCAGGGTGTGTCTTTTGATGGTTGAATAATTAAATGATTTCCTATGAGAACAATTCCGTCTTTATTCACAATACCCCATCCACCATCATGAAAGAATTCGAATACATCATTAAGTAAACTATGTTTATAATCAGACAAATTGATTTTTGTTCCAGGTTTAATCCTAAAATTCCTTCTGTCATAACGTCGTTCTCTTGCTATTGGTACCAAATCATTTAGAATCCTATAAAAAATATGAGAACGAATTCCAAGAACTGATATTATACATTCTTCCCATTGAAAAATATCGTAATATGTAAACGACTCATTATCCTCAGAAGTTATATTGTCATGGTTTGCTTTCTCTTCTTCAAATTCAAGTCTTGCCTTTGCATCAATAATCTCAAAAATCTTATTATAATTTTTTGTATATAAACTAATAATGACCTCAGCTGGAGAGTCAAAGAACAACCTTGTAGTGTTATAGGTTTTGTCATATGACTCTATCATGTGATTAATAATGTTATCTAATTCCTCATGAGAAATCAGATGGGCAATACCGTAATCTTCGAGAAACTTAAAATCCATATCAGTCATTGGCATCTATAATACATGCGCAAAGATAGAGAAAAAAACTGAAATATGAAACCCAAAAGCCCCAAAAAAGGCTTAAAATTGGCAGAAAAGTCTTTTTTTTGATGCAAAGAACTATCTTTTTTTGCTTTTAGAATGTTATTTGGAATAAAAATACTATATTTGCACCTAATAATTAATAAGGTGTAAAAATGGAAACTAAAGACCTGAATCGATTGAAAGTTGTTCTTGCGGAGAAAAAACGCACGAACAAGTGGCTTGCTGAACAACTTGGCAAGGATCCTGCCACTGTTTCTAAATGGGTTACGAACTCAGCCCAACCAAACCTTGAGAATCTTATGGATATTGCAAGATGTCTGGAAGTTAATGTCAATGAGCTCCTACGGATGTAGCTAGAGGATAGGAAGGGTGTAGCAAGAAGATAGGTTGATATAAACAAGAAGTGATTTATGCCAGTAGATAAACAAGTATTGTTGCGGTATCAGGTTCTGAACAAGTGCTTCAGAAACAGGTATAGGGAATACACCATCGACGACCTTGTTGATGAGTGCAACAAGGCATTGCGCAGAATGGACAAGCCTGATGTGTCGAAGCGTACTATACAGAATGATATCAATACTTTGGAAGCTGACTACCATATCCGTCTCAACGAGAATCTTCGTCAAGGTCGCAAACGTCTCTATCGTTACACAGATACGAGATATTCGTTGCCCCTGTATCGAATGAATGATGAAGAAAGAAACAAGATTGAAGATGCAATTTACGTGCTTAAAGATTTCGAAGGAGAACCACTTTACGACTGGGTACGTACTATCCTGATGCAAATCGAAGGTGGCTTGTTTGATGGTGAATCTTCACCAGTAGTCTCTTTCCAAACCAATCTCGACTATACAGGTCTTAGTCATTTTAGTAAATTATTGCAAGCGATACTGACTAAGCGTGTATTGAAGCTGAGATATACGCCATATGGAAAGTCTCAGGTAACAGCGACCATCTATCCTTATCACCTCAAAGAGTATAACGACCGATGGTATCTGATAGCCAAAGCCAAAGGTTTTGATACATATGCCCACTATGCGCTCGATCGCATAGATAACTTTGAGGAAGTGGCAATTCCTTATAAAGAAGCAGATACGGAATTCAGCGACTATTTCGATGACGTGATTGGGGTTACGGTACCAGAGAGCGAATCTGAGGATGTGGTTCTACGAATAAGCAAACCTCGATTTGAGTATATCCGTACAAAACCGCTCCATCTTACCCAACACATAGTTGAGGAAAATGACTACTTTGCTGTCATCAATATCAATGTGAAGATAAATAAAGAGCTGGAGTCTCTGGTTTTGTCATTCGGAAATGACATAGAGGTTCTATCTCCTATATATTTCAAACAACAAGTAGCAAATAAGATTCGCTTAATGAATCAAAAATATTTGAGCGATGAAGAAAACCTGCATAGTTAGACACTATCTTTGCAGCGAGAAAACAATAAAATTGTAGATTATGGTAAAAAAATATAAGTACAGAAACATCAAGAATAGTGTGAATCATCAGAGCACTGAGGCTCTTGTAGAGCAATTCAATGCTCAGGTAGGTAAACGTTGCTGGGCTTCCGCCCGTGCAGCTCACGATACCGCACTTATCGATACACTTATTGACAGAGGTGTGGATGTATCTGCTGTTTATGATGGCGAAAGCATCTCCTTCAAGGAGCATGTAGTGCTTAATGAAGACGTGAATAAGTTGTTTTTGGTGTAATTATTTAAACGATGAAGAAAACCTGCACAGTTAAACAGTAATTTTGCAGTCGAAATAAGAAATCAAATCATTATGAGTAATACAATCGGTTTTACAAACTTCCGCCGTTTCACAAGTTTTCCAGAGATAGATTTGGGGAATATTACGATATTGGTTGGTGGTAACAATGCTGGTAAATCAACGCTTGTCAAGGCAATGCTTTTGATGCGTGACTTCTTGAAGAGCAGAATAGAAAGTGTAGATAAAACAGAGAATATATTTCAAACGATAAAGCCTCAATTTAAGTTTGATGCCGAGCATGTTAATGTCGGTGAGTTCTATCGTGCTTTCTGTCGCCAAAGCCCCAGTAATGAAGACACCATGTCCTTTTCTATGAAAATAGATAAGTTCCATTTCGTTGTAAGCATACGTGGTGAGAGAAAACCTGGGGTAGTACCAGAAGTGTCAATGATAACTGTAACTGACGAAGATAGAGACATTACATTTAAATTTGATTTCTCAACAAATCAGATGACTGTTCATTTTAGTTATGACAGGAAAGCCTTGAATAGCGATATAAAGATTAATCTTCTTAATGAAGAAGCAAAGCTCGAATCTAGATTAAAAGAATTGGAGAGTAAATTATCCAAATGTAAGGATCTTGAGAAGATCACAGCTATCAAAGTTGATATTGAACGCACTCAAAGAGAATTAGACCGAATACACACAAAAATAAAGGTAGATGAGCAGTCTAATATTGGATATTCTATAGACGAATATGATTCTGTTACTATAGGTTTGTCATTTTTCATTGGCGACAACATAGGAGAATATGTCATCACAGAACTTATTAATGGTTTTGTTAATTACGCATATACAGGAACAACTGGGGATAAACGCTCGAAAGAGTACAAGGAACAAATAACAAACAAAAGTTTCTTAAAAGGCAAGGAAACAGAAATTAAAGCTGTTGCGAAAGAAATAGAGAATGTACTTAACAGACAAACAATAGAATATATCTATGCTCATTCTGTCTCTCAGACTCCTTTCTTTGCCAATTGTATAGGGTCCAGTGATTATACGAAGCGAACCATACACGAGTTTTACAATTCACGAATATCGTCTGGTGACGAAAACCTCGGCATACCTAAAGACAATGAGTTCATTTTGATAGAAAATTGGCTCAAGGAGTTTAAAATTGGAAATTCTCTAAAGATACAATCTTATGCTGGCGATTCCTATCAGGTGTTAATAATCGATGAAGATAACCCAGATGGAATAGATTTAGCTGACAAAGGCATGGGATCTATCCAACTTGCAATTCTACTACTTCGTCTTGCTACTCTCATTCGAAAGTATAGAGGTCAAGATCTTACCGTCTTACTAGAAGAACCAGAACAGAATCTACACCCTGCTATCCAAAGTATGTTGGCAGACTTGGTGCATGATATCAACAAAAATTTTGGTGTTCAGTTTATTATTGAAACACATTCTGAGTATCTAGTCAGAAAAAGCCAAGTAATCGTTGGCAGACAATATGACTCAGAAGAAAAAGCAAAAGAGAATCCATTTAGGATTTACTATTTACCGCAAAGTGGACTGACATATTCAATTGGCTATACTCTAAATGGACGTTTGACTGAAAAATTCGAACCAGGCTTTTTTGACGAAGCAGGAAAATCCAATTTTTATCTCATGCGTAAAGAAAGGGGGTTGGAATGATGCATGTATATGTAACCATAAAGGCCTTAGAAAGTATGGCATTGATGACAAGGTGGAATAAGATACTCTCCTGCCGAGAAGTATATGAAATCTATATTGATGCCACAGAAGATACTCTTTCTCAATTTTCGAATAATTACGAGGAAGATTTCTCATATGATGACTGCAGTGATGTATCTCCCATTTCTCAATTAATAAGAGATGGGATTATACGTCCTAATGCAGCAAAGCAGAAAATTGAAGAAATTAAAGATAATCCTTTGAAAGTACTTGAAGACCCTAGTGCTGTATATTTCCTTGATGTCACACCTGAAGAGGCTGCTGATATTCAGAAACAATATGGGGTTATTTGTAAAAACGAAAATGAAATAGATGACACAGAATTGGGGGATTGGGGTGAAATCATTTCTTGTGAGGGAGATCTTGACCATAGCTGGTCAGAATTTCTGGCAAAAATTAAACAAGAACCAACTAATTCCATATTAATAAGTGATAGATTTGTTTTTTCAAATGACGAGCTTGCTAATGATAGGAAAAGTAATGGAATTGATAATATAATCAGTATCATAGATGCTATTTTGCCGAAATCATTTACACAGGATTCTCAATATCATGTTTTTATACTTTATAGTGACAAAAACCCGAAAGGAGAATCAAACTGTAAAATAGCTTTCAATAAATTGGCGAAAAAACTGTCTGAAAAGATAAGTGATCTTCGCAAAGGTAAATACAAAATCCTTGTTGAGGTTGTTGCTGTTCCTGGTAATTCTTACGGATATGAGTGGACTCACAACAGAAGAGTAATGACAAATTATCATATTATTAGGACAGAACACAATTTGAAAGCATTCTGTTCTGATAAAAGTATTTGCAGTCAAACCTTAAATTGGGATAGTTTGTTTTCTAAAGGTATAATGGATAAAAACGATATATCATATAAAAATTTTAAAATCCTCTTGAATAATATTCAAAAGATAAATACTTTTGGCAAAGCAAATCCAGAAAGGTCAATGTATAAGTATTCTTGCGATGGTATATGCCCCAAGTCAAACACAGAGAAAGATAAAATTATTTTCTCAGATGTACAAAACAGAATGGTTAAATATACTTCGATATAGTTTTTATATACTATGCAGGAAACCTGCACAGTAATAGAGTACCTTTGCACCCAGAATTAAATAAACAAGTCATAAAGCAAAATATAATGATAGAAGAACGAAACATAGGTATAGTTACAAGAATAGTACAGCTCTGTGCTCGAATAAACAGGGTCGTTCCAGGTTTGAAATTACAGGAGTCGATTATTGCGTTTATTTTCTTGCGCCGTATCGACTGTTTAATTGAACCATATTCAGAGAAATGCGCATCGTTTTATTCAGAAAACAGTAAGCGACTAAGTGACGAGCGTCTTGATGAAAAATTAAAGGATATTTCTGGGGGGTATCCATTCTATAATTTTTCTGGTTATACTTTCAATAAGATTTTACGCGCTAACAACTCTATTGAAGTAGTGATGAATTCTTATCTTCAAGGATTTAGCAAGAATGTATTGGAAATATTAGACGGACTTAACTTCCATCATAATTTAGCTGTGCTAAAACGCCAGTCAGAATTTCTTGTCAACTTGTTTGATCTATTTGTAGAATTAGACTTGTCAAGCTCGTCTGTTGATAACGAAGAATTCATTGCGCTGTTATCATCATTGTTAGGAATTGACATCAGAGAGATGAGTCCTTACTATACTACAGATTCTCTTTCTCACCTTATCAGCGAATGTCTTATGTATATTGATACTCGCGGTGATAAAGAGGATATCATAACAATATATGACCCTGTTTGTGGAACAGGGAGTTTGCTTGCCATGGCTGGCGAAAAAGCAAAGGAGTTTGCTATTCATCAGTCAAATATTTCACTTTGCGGCCAAGAAGTTTCTGTCTTCCCATATGCTGTTGCAAAGGCATTGGCACTGCTTTCTGGAAACGATGAAAGCAAGATTTGTTATGGAAACACCTTAACTGATGACATGTTCCCCAATAGACACTTCAAGTATATTCTTGCAGATATGCCTTTAGGGTTACAATGGAGTCCCTTTAAGGATAGAATAGAACAGGAAAGCTATGACATTGAAGGACGCTTTAATTTGGGCCTTCCGACAACATCTGACAGTCAGTTCCTTTTCATCGAACACATTATTTCCAAGATGGATCCTCAAGGTAGCCGTGCTGCTTTTATAACTTCTGCATCTGTTCTATGGAGTGGTACTGCAACAAGTGGCGAGTCTCGCATTCGTAGATGGATGTTTGAGAAAGATTTAGTTGAAACCATTATAGCATTACCGTCAGGTACTCTGGCTGCGACAAATATTCCTGTTTACTTATGGATTCTTTCTAACAGAAAAAATGCCGCTCAAAAGGGTAAAGTTCGCCTTATCAATTCTTCATCAGCTGACAGAATCAACCGTCTCAACGGTATTGATGAAGATTTCGTTAAATCAGTTATAGACGAATATAAGTCAAAGATCATATCCGTAAGGTCGCAAATTGTCAACAACGAACAATTTGGATATTACGAAGTTGACCTTCTGGAGAATGGCAAGAAAAAGGAGAGAGTAACCATTTCCTTAGATACAGACATTCATGAGTTTGTAGAAAAGGAAAGACAGCCCTATGCTAAAGGGGAAATCACCATTGACTATACTTCCGTTGAGAAGGGCTATTCAGTTCAGTTTGAGAAAATCTTCCCACAAGAAAAAGAGGACATTGTCTCTTTGGTTGATGCTACCCAAGATTTAGTACCTGTTATAGATACTATTACTGCTCTTAAAGCGGATATAGTAAAAATTCAAGGTCGTTCTGAATCCAAAACATGGACAGAATACCCTCTGCGTGCAGCCACAGAAGTTGTATTTGGAATCAACAGGCCTCCTATAGAGAATAACAATGGTTTGCCCATTCTCTCAGTACCATTCTTAAGAAAGCCATCAAACGATGTCTCTCTTTATGAAGTTACGCCCAAAACTAAATGTTCAACGGTTAATGACGCAATTGTCATCGTTAAAGGTGAAAATACCGGTGAGGTATTCAAAGGTGTCGATGGCATTCTGACTCCCTCTGTTGCAACAATCAAATGTACCGATGAAAAGGTCATTATTCCTCAATATTTGTATTATTTGCTGAAAGGCTATGAAAAGGAGCTAAGGTCTATGGCAAAGGGGGCTACAATAAAATCTCTGGATTCAAAATCAATACCCAATTTGAAGTGTATGATTCCACCAATTGGGGAACAGCTGAATTTAGTAGCCTTCCTTGATGTTATTGTTGGAAAAATCGATGACATTATTAACGTGCTCGGTGGGTCTAATAATGTTTTTGTGCAGTATCGTCAGACTCTTATAGAGAATGTTGTACATGGAAGAGTCATAATTAAATGACTTTTTCTGAGCAACGAAGAAAAACTGCATAGTAATAGAGTAATTTTGCAAACGAAAAGAAAAGAATAATATTAATGGCAAAGAAAACAACAAAGAAAGAAGAGACTCTAAATCTTGAATCAATATTGTTCAAGTGCAGAGATATATTGAGACAGGCAAAGAACTCTGGGTCGTTCTTTGAGAAGCGCGACATGATGCTGACGCTCGTGTTCCTTCGCTTTATGGGCGAGAAATACGAAGATGGTGTGGCGAAGTTGCGCCAGAAGCTCATAGATGAAGGATTAGACCCAGACGATGAGGAAATTATCAAGGCTTTCTTTGATGATGCGACCTTTGCTGATGGCACGTTCGATTTGCCAGTAGAAGCTCGCTGGTCAACCATTATTAATACAGCTGCTCCACAGCTGAATGTGGCTCTCGATACGGCACTCCGTAGTATTGGCGAGACGAATCCGCAGTTGAAGGGCTGCTTCGTAGAAGGTACGTTTACCCAGCGTAACCTTGGAGCCAATGACATGAAGAAGATTGTGGACGAAATCAACAAGATTAGCCACAAGGTTTTTGGTGAGGAGAAAGACCTCATTGGGCGCGTCTATGAGTACTTCCTGAAGGAGTTTGCCGTGAATGCCACCAAGGAAGAGGGTGAGTTCTATACACCGCACGATGTGGTGCAGCTCATCGCTACTGTTATTGAGCCTTTTGATGGTACCCTCTATGACCCTTGCTGTGGTTCTGGTGGTATGTTCATCCAGAGTACAGAGCTGATTAAAGCCAAACAGGGTGACATCAGCATGATTAATGTGTATGGTCAGGAAAAGGAAGCGGCTACCTATCGACTGGCTAAGATGAACTTGGCGCTTCGAGGCATCAGCCACAATCTGGGCAGCGAGAGTGATTCCACTTTCACCAACGACCTGCATAAAGGCTTGTATTTCGACTACATCATGGCCAACCCGCCATTCAACCTTAAAGGATGGTACAACGATAATCTGGCTCATGACCCACGTTGGAGCGACTATGAGACACCTCCTGAGAGCAATGCCAACTATGCGTGGATTTTACATATGCTTTCACACTTAAAGCCCCTGACAGGTGTGGCAGGATTCCTGCTGGCCAATGGTGCCTTGGGTGATACGGACTCATTGGAAATCCGTAAGAAGCTGATAGAGAACGACAAGGTGGAAGCCATCATTATCCTGCCAAGAGAGTTGTTCATCACCACAGATATCAGCGTCACCTTCTGGATTTTGAATCAGAATAAGAAGGGCGGCAAGTATCATGGACGCATGCTGCGTAACCGTGAACACGAAATCCTGTTTATGGACTTGCGCCAGTGGACAGAGAATCCCGTGAAGGGTGAGCAGAAGAAAAAGGTGCAGCTCATTACCGAGCAGATTCAGCGTGTAGCTGACATCTATCATCAGTGGCAGTCGGAAGGCACTGACGGTAAGAACTTTGCTGTGCCAGAGCTATATAAGAGCGTCAGCGTAGAGGGCGAAGGTGGCATTAAAGAGAACAACTGGACATTAGTGCCCAGTAAGTATATCGAGTTTGTTGACCACGACTTGGAGATTGACTACCCTAAAGAGATGGCTCGCATTCAGCAGGAGATGAAGGAGCTTATGCATCGTGAAAAGGAATCACAGAAGATGCTTGAAGAAGCTTTTAAAGGTATAGGCTATGGGATTGACTAAGTATAAATTGGGAGAACTAATAGAACGTTCTACAGTTAATAATAAAGACCTGAAATATGGCATCGACTTAATAGCCGGTGTCAATAATGATGGTGTCTTTACTAGTCCTAAAGGTAACCCATTGGATGTTGACCTTAAGCCTTATAAGTTGGTGAATAATGGGGCTTTTGTGTATAATCCTACCAGAATAGACTTAGGTTCTCTTGCATATCGGACAGAAGGATTCTGTATTGTTTCCCACTTGTACATCATCTTTTACCTCAACGAGAAAGGCAAGGGACTCGTCGATCCATATTATTTATACATATACTTCCATCGTGATGAATTTCGTCGAGAAGTAAGGTTTAGAAATTTTGGTAGTCAGCGACCTGAATTTAGTTTTAGTGATATGGCTGATATTTCCATTACCCTTCCTTCCATCGAACAGCAGCGAAAATTCGTTGATGTTTATCTGGCACTCCAAAACAATCTAGCTGCCTATCAAAGCAAAGTGGAAGAGTTGAAACTTGTTTGCGATGGCTACATGGATCAGTTGAAAAAGAAGTGTGGAAAGGTTAAGGTTGGAGATTATGTTGAATTGTGTGACGAAAGGAACTCTGATAATCATTACACTTTGAATGACCTTCGTGGTATATCCATTCAGAAAAAGTTTATTGATACAAAAGCAGACATGCAAGGAGTATCATTGTCTCCTTATATAATTGTTAAGCCTGATTATTTTGCTTTTGTACCTGTTACTTCACGAAATGGAGAAAAAATTACTCTTGCCATAAACGATACTGATGATACATACATTGTTTCATCAGCATATACCGTTTTCCGTGTTAAAGATAAACAGAAACTTCTTCCTGATTATCTGTTTATGTTCTTTGACCGTCCTGAGTTTGACCGGTATTCTCGCTTTAACTCTTGGGGCAGTGCAAGAGAAGTCTTTACGATGGACGATATGAATGATGTTAGGATTCCTATCCCAGACATCTCTGTTCAAAAAGAGATTGTCAACATACACAAGTGCTACATTGAGCGTCAGCGCATTGCCGCTCAACTGAAAGAACAGTTGAACAATCTCTGTCCGATACTCATTAAAGGATCTTTAGAAACGAGTAACTAAAATTTAAGCAGTATGGCGAAACCTAAATACATAGCGATGGATGGTCACTTCGTGGAGAGTGACTACGAGAATGCCCTCATTAGCTTCCTTGAAGCAGAAGGCTGGCAGTACATCTTTGGCGAGAGCATTACAAGGACCAACCGCAAGGAAGTGCTGTATATGGATGACCTGCTCCATTACTTGGAGGAAAAGTATCCTGCGCTGGAGGATGACGACATCCGCAAGATTGCCGACAATATCCGATTGGTGGGTGCTGACACGGATTTCGCCACACTGCATAAAGTGTATAAATGGATGGTGGACGGTATGCAGTTCACTGCCAAGGACGGCACACCTTATACTATTGAACCAATTGACTTCGAGGAAGTAGATAACAACACGTTCCGAGTGGTCAACCAGTTCACAGTAGATTACATCAACAACGGAGAGACAAAGAACCGTCGCCCCGATGTGTTGCTCTATGTGAATGGTATTCCTGTTTGCGTGATAGAGCTAAAGAATCCTGCTGACGAAAAAGCAACCATAGAAAAAGCATGGGAACAAATCAATATTCGTTATTGGAGGGACATTCCGCACCTCCTTCACTATTGTCCACTGGCTTGTATCAGCGATGGTGTAAAGACACGCCTAGGCACTGTGCGTACACCATACGAGCACTTCTATGCTTGGCGTCGCGTAGAGGATAGCGATGAGATTTCTACCATGCCTTATGACGAACTGTCAACGATGGTAAAGGGTGTGTATCGTCCATCAAGATTCCTTGAACTATTCCGAGATTATATACTTTTCCAAGATGAACAATATGATAGAGATGAAAAGGAAATTGTTTGTCGTTATCCACAATTCTTTGCCACTCGTCTGTTGAGGGAAAGTGTTATCCAATCAGTCAAGGCAAAGAACGGTAAAGGTGGCACCTATTTTGGTGCTACAGGATGCGGTAAGACTTATACCATGGCTTTTCTGGCTCGCCAACTTTCCATGAGATGTATGGATGTTATTGGTTCGCCAACCATCTTGATGATTGTAGATAGAGACGACCTACAGAAGCAGGGTGCTAAGCTTTTTACTAAAAGTGAGGAATATCTGGGGCTTGGTGTGGTGGAAACAGTTCCTACTAGGAAAAAGCTGCGTGAAGAACTTGGGGCTCGCGATAGTGGTGGTTTCTTCATCTGCACGATCCAGAAGTTCTGCGACAGAAAGAACGATCCAATTGGACTCATCAATGAACGCTCCAACATTATCTGTTTCAGCGATGAGGCACATAGAACACAGATAGAAGGTTCGCGACGAATCAAATTCAGCGAAGACGCTGATGAGAATATGAAGGCAATGATTTCAAAACCATATGCCAAAGTGCTTCGCGAAGCCCTACCAAATGCCACATTTGTTGGTTTTACAGGAACACCTATCGAAGAAACTTATCAAACGTTTGGTAGAGAGATAGACCGCTATACCATGGATCAGGCTGTGGCTGACGAGATAACTGTGCCAATTAAGTATCACCCTAGAATAGCCAAGGTCCTGCTTAATCAGGAAAAAGCAAAGGAGATTGAGGCTTACTATGCAAAATGCGCAGAAGAAGGCTCTACTAAGGAAGATATAGCCAAGAGCAAGAAGGCAATGAGTTCGCTTGAAGAAATTTTAGGGAATAAAGACCGTCTCGATAAACTTGCAGTTGATATACATGACCACTATGTTTCAGCAATAGCTACAGATCCTGATAGAATTCAGAAGGCCATGATTGTGTGCTCTAAGAGAGAAATCGCCTATGATTTGTTGATGAAATTTAAGGAGCACTACCCAGAGTGGTTCGTTGAAAGTAAAACCGTTGAAGGTGCCGAAGTACCCCAAAAAGAACTTGATAAGATGGAGAAGGTGCCCATGATTGCCTTTGTAGCTAGTGTGGCAAGCAACGATAAGAAAGAAATGTACGAATATCTTGGAGGTGTGAAGAATGATGCTCGTACAGATAAGTTTGATGCTGCCTTTAAGCAGGAATTCTCTAATTTCCGTATAGCCATCGTGGTGGATATGTGGATAACGGGTTTTGATGTGGATTGCCTAACTTATATGTATAATGACAAGCCGTTGCAAAAGCACTCGTTGATACAAACCATCAGTCGTGCAAATCGCAAATATCCAGGCAAAGATTATGGTTTGATTGTTGATTATATTGGTATTCGTGACCAAATGCTGGAAGCCAGAAAGATGTATGGTGGTGATAGTTCTGTGGCTCCAACAGAAGACGACATTGCACAAGCTACACTTCTATTCCTTGAACAATTGGAGATACTAAAAGCTCTTTTCAAGGGATATGATCTCACCCCATTCCTTGATGTGAAAACAGATGCGGGGGAACGTTATATCTTGCTTGCAAAAGCTGCTGAGTATGTCTTCTCGTCTGTAGAGAAGTTCAAGTTGACTAGTAAGGATGGGAAAAAGGTGAAACCTGTAACGTTTAAGACTTACTTCCTTCAGACTGTGAAGAGAATGAGAAAGGCATACGATTTATGCCAACCTTCAGGCGAACTAGATGATGATGTCTCCGCATTGGCTCAATGCTTTATGGCCATAGCTGGAATGGTGTATAAAATGAATGGAACAGACGCTCCTGATACAGAAACCATGAATAGAAAAGTGGCTAAGATGGTAGAAGAGGCATTAAAGTATAATAATGTGGAAAGTATCCTTGATGAGGGCGAGGAGATGGATATCTTTGGCCCAGAGTTCGTAGAGAGACTTTCAGAAATTAAGATGCCAGCTTCAAAACTGGAAACTCTTATTCAGCTACTTCGAAAGCAGATAACCGAATATGGAAAGGCAAATCAGGTGGCTTCAAAGAAATACCAGGAAATGCTCGAAGAAACCATTAAACTGTATCATGATCGCCGTAAGTTCCTCTCAGAAGAAGAGGCAGGAGAAACTCAGGAAGAAACTGCGGAGAGCATCATCAAGACGGCTACAGAACAGGCTCTAAGAATCCTCCAAAGCATGAAAGAAGATCGTGAAAGCTTCCGAAAATTGGGCCTGAGTTTCGAGGAAAAGGCTTTCTATGATATTCTTATACATCTGAGAGATAAGAATAACTTCGTATATGGCGAAGATAAGGAGGTGGATGGCGTAGTAATCAATGAGAAATGTAAGAGCTTGGCACGTAAGATTCGTGATATTATTAATGCAAAATCTTCTTTCTCTGATTGGCTAAATAATCAGCGTGTACGCGATCAATTGAAACTTGATATCAAAATCTGTCTAGTTAAAAACGGCTATCCACCAGTCTATGCTCCAGAAGTGTTTAGAGAGGTGATGGATCAGGTGGAGAACTTCAAGGAGAACTATGTTGCCACACCGCTTAAGCTAGCTAATGTGGAGGATGACAGAGAGGTGCGCAACCTCATCTTTAATCGTCTTCAAATGGATGCTGAAATCAGTGATGCTGATCTTCAACGTGAAGTTATCGAACTATATGGAGAAAGATATCCTGATATGTCACTGAATGATTGGAGACACATCATTGAAGTCTATACGCCAATGGTGAGAGAAGCTGCTCAGACCAAGGCAAAGGAAATTTCGATGCAGCCTGAACAACTGGGTATGGCAGCAGAACCAGAAATAAGTGATCAATAGTATTGAAGATTATGAAATATGCTACTAAACTAAATGAATACTTCAGTGGAGACAAGACTTTGTTCTTGATACCACTGTACCAGCGTAATTATGCATGGCAGCGCAAACATTGTGAACGACTGTTTTCTGACCTGGAAAAGATTCACAAGAACAACATCTACAGCCATTTCTTTGGTAGTATTGTTACAGTCAAGGCATCCGACCATGAAGATGACCTGTTGATAATCGATGGGCAGCAGCGTATCACAACGATTTCCTTGCTTATCCTTGCTGCCATCAGATGCGTTAAGGATGGAACAATGAAGTGTGATATGGGCGAAGAGTATATCACAGACCAAAGAAATAAATACCTGTTGGCCAAATATCGGAAATGTGACCGCAAGATAAAACTGCGTCCTATCGATAATGACATCAAAGCCTATGATGCACTATTTTCCGATGATGCTTCAGAGACTAGTATACATACTGAATCTGGGGTGACAGAGAACTTCCAGTTGTTCTGTACTCTGATAAAAACATCATCTATGACTTTCGAAGAATTAATTGAAGCTATCGAACGCCTGACTGTTATAGACATTCGTCTTGACGGAAACGACAATCCTCAGCTGATTTTTGAAAGTCTGAACTCATGTGGTAAGGATCTTGAAGAGGCAGACAAGGTGAGAAATTACCTGCTGATGTCGTTGACCGCAGAAGAACAGGAAGATTACTACCGAAAGTATTGGAGTAAGATAGAAGCGAATACTGACCATGATCCAACGATGTTTATTCGTGACTATCTGACCGTGAAGAATAAAACTATTAGTAGTATTGCAGAACTCTATTTCGACTTCAAGCGTTATGATGAGGAGAGCAATACACCAAGAGAAGACCTCTTGAATGATATGCTGAAATACTCTGTATTCTATCGTCATGCCTCTAAAGGTGAGGGATATTCAGAACAGACAAACAGAAAGTTCAAACAATTGAGTTACATTGGCTCAATGGTATGCATGCCATTCTACATGGCTTTTCTTAACTACGCTCAGGAGAATAAGTTGAACGAAGATACCATTTACAAGGTCCTGGACATCATTGAGAATTATTGGGCAAGGCGTATTATCTGCGGTTATCCAGCCAATGTAATGGCTAAATCTTTTGCCCTTCTGCATAGTGATATTCTTCGTGTCGTAAGACAGCACGAAAGAAGAAATGTGGTTCTTACTGCCAGCTATGATGAGCTGCTTAAGTATATCCTATTGCGCAAGCAAGGTACTGCAAAGTTCCCATCAGATACGGAGCTGAAAGACAGTTTCCCCAAGAGACAGATATACCGTATTCCGTTGGATTATCGTTGTTTCCTGTTCGAAAGAATGGAGAACTTGGATAACAAGGAGACTAACGACACCATTGTAAAGAAGATAAAGGATGGAACCTATTCCTTCGAACACATTATGCCTCAGAGCCTGAATACCATATGGAAAGAGGAATTAGGAAGCGAGTATGAGCGGATTCATGAGGAGTATCTACATACATTCGCCAACCTTACGCTGACAGGATATAATTCAAACTATGGCAACCATTCTTTCCAAGAAAAGAAGAATGGATATACAGACAGGAAGGGCAATAGGATATATGGTTTCAAGGATTCCACATTTAAGCTGAGCAACTATTTGAAGACCATTGAACAGTGGACAGAAGAGGAAATCAAGAATCGCGGTAATCAGTTGATGACCAATTTCCTGTACCTATGGCCAATGATTGCTACGTCATATGTTCCACTTGAAAAAGAGTCAGACGTGATTTCCTTTGATGATGATGACGTCGAGGTTACGAACCGTCATATCCAAGCCTACATATACAAAGGCGAGAAGCATGTAGTTGACTCTTGGAAAGAAATGTTGGTTGAAGTATGTAAACTAGTATATGCTGAAAAACCGTCCGCTGTAGCATATCTATGTGCCAAGGACAGTTGGTTCCATAACTATGACTTTAAAAAGCACTCGAAGATTGCTGAGAATTGTTATGTATGGTCATCTGCCAGTGCTAAATCAATCTGTTATGTCTTGGGGTTGCTGTTTGCTGAAACAGGAATACCCAAGTCGCAGTTAGAATTTGACCTTGTTCCACTGAAAGACAATACTGTAGATGAAGAAGAGCTACAGGATGGAATGATTGAATTTGATAGTAATGAATGATATAATTTGTATAATATGTTTGACCCAAAATCATTTCTCAATGCTATAGGATCGGCAGGAGATAACAATTATTATTCCATTGACGATTTAGATCCAATCGTTTGTGGTAGGAGCGGAATCTATTTGGAGCCAATTGCTCCTGATTTTATATCTAATGAGATTATACTCAAAACTGTGCCGACACTCTTTAGCACTTCTGCAAATATTAAAAAATTCCTACCTACTTTGGATTTTAGTACAACAGAAAGTATTGAGAAATTTTCCAAAATTACAATGCTTAGAACAACTGCTGGACTTCAATTTACTTATGGCATATACACGAAAGGTATACTTGTAGGTATGATTTTTGTCAATACACCTGCATTCAACAAGTCGTCTATGGGGCTTAACGAATGGACTCTTGATTTCTTTGTCTTCGGTCCGTTCGAAGGACAAGGTTTTATGCGAACTGCATTTCCTAGAATGATGATGTTCTTACAAAAAAACATAGGAATAGAAACTTTTTATCTTTTAGTAGATGAAGACAACGAGCGCTGTATCAATTTCATCTTGCAATACCCGATTGACGAAGTGGATAACAGCGGGTTCAAGAACTTAGATAACCAATCAGAACCACCTCTTGTATTTGAGTGTCAACTTTCAACTATACGTTTTCAATAATCTTTGTGTTTGTTCCAAATTAATATACGATTCAAAAATGGCAACATGGACCAAAATAAATCGACCAATTGAGGATGGAAGCATTGTTTCGATGCAAGCTCCATTGATTGTTTCTGCAAGTAGAAGTACCGATATTCCGGCATTCTATGCAGATTGGTTCTTCCATCGTTTGGAGAAAGGATATTCCGCATGGACGAATCCGTTCAATGGAGTGAAGTCGTATGTTTCCTATGAGAACACACGCTTTATCGTGTTCTGGTCAAAGAATCCACGCCCGTTGTTGCCATATCTGCATATTCTCAAAGAGCGTAACATCAAATGCTACATTCAATACACTTTGAATGACTATGAGCGAGAGAAACTGGAAAAAGTACCTTCTCTTGCTACACGCATAGAAACATTCAAGTCGCTTGTTGAGCAGCTAGGCAAGGGCGCAGTCATCTGGCGGTTTGACCCTATGATACTGACGGATGATATATCTGTAGATGATTTGCTTAGGAAAGTACAGTATATCGGTGACCAACTGAAAGATAGCACAGAAAAGCTCGTATTCAGTTATGCAGACATAGCCATGTATAAGAAGGTAAAGCATAATCTAGAGGTAAATGGCATTCCGTATCATGAATGGGATACTGAACAGATGGAAGATTTTGCAGAAAGGCTTTCAACCATGAATCAAGAACGTGGCTGGAACTTCCAACTTGCGACATGTGGCGAAGAGATAAATATAGATAAATATCATATACAGCATAATCGATGCATTGATGGTGATTTAATTACCCGTTTAGCGTGGGATGATAATGACCTTATGGATTTCATGAAAGTGAAGATTGAAGACGTTCCTGTTCCAGACTTGTTCGGTGAGTCGGAACTTCCAGAAGGCGCGATAATCCTTCCTCACAATCATTATTTTATCAGTACTCACAAAAAGGATCCTGGTCAGCGTCAATTCTGTGAGTGTATGGCATCAAAGGACATTGGTGAATATAATACTTGTCCTCATCTTTGTGAATACTGTTATGCCAATACTACCAAACAGTTGGCATTACAGAATTGGAAGCGCCATCAAGAGAATAGATTTTCAGAAACTATAACAGGGAAATGACATGACATATTATGAAGAATTGCTTAAGATTAAGAATTATACGTTTGACTCAATAATTGAGCTAAACAAAAGATTCTTGCCACAAAGGTATTATTTATGTCCATGGACTTACCCTGGGCTTGATCATGGTAGAGCAGTGTTAACCACAGAGGAGCAGTGCTGTGCTTATATTGCTGCTTACGGAAATATGCATCAAGCAAAAATCAATGAGGTACTTGATAAAATCAATATTAATACATTCCGAAGCTCAGATATTCAAATAATCGACTGGGGATGTGGCCAAGGGTTGGCAACAGCCTGTTTGATTGACTATTTCAAAAAAACAGGTATTAGCCCTAATCTAATACAAAAAGTCATCTTAATAGAGCCATCCCCGATCGCTCTACGAAGGGCAAAACATCATGTTGATGCCTTTTTGAGAGATGAAACGAAGTCGATTATAGTCAACAAATATCTTGATGATGTTACAACAGAAGAAATTGGTTCAACACAACCAATTACACTACATCTTTTTTCAAATATTCTTGATATTCCATCTATTGATCTACTTCAACTGGCAAATAAGATAAAGAATAATCTCCAAGGGCAACATTATTTCTTTTGTTGGGGGCCATTAAATTATGGGAATGACCGAATTGATTTGTTCTGGAATTACTTCAGTGAAGCCGATTCAATTTTTTCAAATCTGCATTCAAAACAAGAATACGACAAAGAAGGAAAGCTCATAAGGAGATATAATTATACTGCAAAGAACCGTGTTTTCAGAGTTAATGGTGATGAATGTGAATTGATCTTTGTGGACTATTATCAACCCAAGCAGTTCCATGCTGCATATCAATTAGATTCTGTTCGCCAGGCATTTCTCAATGTTGACAAAGAGCAATTACAAGGATTATACAGGAATCTGTCGGAGTTTGAGGTACAAACGCCATTTGATATCGGTGCCAGCATATATGAGGACGTACATCCTATTTTAGCTGTTCTAAATAATATTGTAACAAGAGGATTACCCACAAAGGCGAGCCCATTTATTGAAGAGGCTTTTAAAGATTTGGGGAACATCTTGCAGAAAGACAATTTAGGTGGAATCAATTATCATATTGATGGACTCAAATATGAGGACTTGTTTTTGGCTATGCATCTTATTGACCCAAGGTGGGATGTCACGCCAGACAATTACAACTTTGCCGTACTAGACAGTGAGTTGGAAAAAACATATATTACCGAAAAGGCGGCTCCGATTCTACGTCAACTCCTTAAGCCGCAAAGATCTCTTGCATCAATCAGCAACAATAATAAGCATCATTCACAACGTGTTGACTTCTCAGTTGAATTCCCATATGGCACCAAAGATAATAATGGCACAGAATTACATGGATGGGTAGTTGAATTAGATGGTGAGAAGTATCATTCAAATGCAGCTCAACAGTTATCTGATCACCAACGAGATAAAGTTCTTGCTGATGCTCATTGGCATTGCATTAGATTGAATGAAACAGAAATTGCCAAGCCATACAGTCAATATTCCTACTTAGAAAGCAAATATATTCAGAGCTGCCAGCAAGTATTTGATAAGAAGTTTGATGACGAATGGGTTAGAACTTTACAACTCGCACTTTCGCCTATTGCAGTTGCTCGTCTAGAAAAAACTATTTTGGAGGCTCTGATGACCGAGAAATTAGATGTCACTTCAAATAGTTGGAAAGTATTAGTGAAAGAGCATGATGTCCCTTGTGCGGCACTAGCTTTTGAAGAACTAAGACAGATGTTTAATCATATTACACAGCTGAGTGCAGACTATTCAGACCTGAAATTTCCTGAAGTTGAACTTACAATTGTCAGCTCTAAGGAATTTGCCCAATCACCCTTACATCTTAAGAATAAGGTGTTGGTGGATGAATATAATTCAAACACCATATATGACATGGTCATTGATTTTTCTGTATTACGCCGTAATGGATTAGAAAAGATTAATTTCAGCGAATATAAGTGTAAGAACAATTGTTATTTTAATGTTCGATCGGCTCATTATCATAGGAATGAGAGACAAATATACACTTCCAGTCGAATTACATACAAACCGATAGCATTTCCCAATTCACAAGGACGCTATGATGATGTAGAGGAAAATGTGGATCATTTGCGTTATTTCCTCCAATTCTTATTCCGTAAACAGAATTTCCGTCCTGGACAAACGCCTATTCTCAATCGCGCTTTACAAAACAAGTCGGTAATTGGTTTGTTACCAACTGGCGGTGGTAAATCTCTTACTTACCAGATTGCTGCTATGCTGCAACCTGGTGTCACTCTGGTTATAGACCCGCTGAGATCTTTGATGAAAGACCAATATGACGGTCTGATAGGGGCTGGCATAGACTGCTGCTCATACATTAATTCATCTATAGAGGTGCCTGAGCCTATAAAGAAATTAGGCTATAGTGCTATAGCTAAATATAGGATTGAAGAACGTGAACGTAGGTCGAAGCAATTGGAACAATCAGAATTGCTATTTATGTTCATGTCACCAGAGAGACTGTCTATCCTAGACTTTAGAGAGCGTTTGAAGAATATGCAAGAAACAGGTGTCTATTTTTCATACGGTGTGATAGATGAAGTACACTGTGTGTCTGAATGGGGACATGATTTCCGTTTTTCATATCTGCACCTAGGAAGGAATTTATATAAATATGTCCTTCCAAAACCAGATGAAGAAGATGAATTGAGAAGTCACATACCACTATTCGGATTAACTGCTACAGCATCTTTTGACGTGTTGGCCGATGTGGAGCGAGAATTATCTGGCAATGGTGCATTCCCACTTGATGCAGAAACCATAGTAAGAGAGGGGGACACGAACAGATTGGAAATACAATATAAAATAGAACCCGTTCCTATAGAGTTCACTCAGAAAAAAAATGATGGATCTATCAAACTGGACAAATGGGCTATTTTCGATGCGAAGAAAGCACATCTAGATTCTCTTATATCGCAAATGCCTACATATCTGGGGGAATTGTTAACGGCAGAATCGATTAAAACTATCATAGATGGATATACTACCGGCCCAAGAGCAGACGGTAGGAAGACACAGCCTTTACAGACAGATATCCCCGATGATTTTTTGATTTCAAAGGAAGATTATGATTATGGTGGTATCGTATTCTGTCCCCACAAAGATAATACCGGCGTTGCTGTCTTTACTAATCAATCTGACATTGAAGAAAAGCATCCCAATACACAAATAGGAACTTTTGTGGGTAGTAATGATGATGAAGAAGACGAAAGAAATAATAAGCAAAAGGATAACAAGCGCGAAGAAGATTCGTTTGCAAATCTCGAATTGTTCCGAGACAATAAGATTCCATTGATGATAGCCACAAAGGCTTTCGGTATGGGTATTGATAAACCTAATGTCCGATACACCATTAATCTGAACTATTCAAGTTCTCTTGAAAGTTTCGTGCAGGAAGCCGGACGAGCAGGCCGAGACCAGCGTATGGCCTTGTCTGTAATCATGTTGTCCAAATACCAAATAGCAAGAGTAAAGCCAGATTCACCACATTATAAAGCTAATAGGGACAAATGGTTTGATGCCAATGACATTGAAGAACTTTCTGTCAAGAAAGGGATTCCTGTAGAAGATTTTGAAATATGTGACGAGACAAGTGATCTTGTGAAACTAAAATGCAAGCAATGTGGTGATTCTTGCAAGCGTTTCGAAAAGAATTGCTGTTCGTATGGATGCTCGAATTGTGACAAGCCAAAGGACAGCGAGGAATATAGAATCATATGTAATCAGAAATGCGAGTATTATGATGACTGTAAATTGGCCAAAGTTCCTACTGAAGACAGATGGAGTCATTATGAACATTTGGAAACATTTAAAAAGAAATACGATTTCCTCACAAATGAAAACTATGAGTTTTTAAATGCTGATTACGATACTGTCATGTTCTTCTACAACAACAATTTCAAAGGGGAACTTGTTGAGAAACAATGTATGTATCAGTTGTTGAGCAAGCGTAAAATGGAAGTCTCTGTAGGTGAGGAAAACAATAGTATGACAAGTTCTATTGCCGGATTCCTCACCACATTACAATCGGTAAAAGTTGGTGAAGTCGTCATATCGTACATTTCATATACTAAGGCGGAATATGCTGATATAGCCAAAGCTATTTATCGAATGTGTTGCATTGAACTGATAGATGACTTTACTCAGGACTATAACAATAAATTGTTTAGAATCGTATCAAAGAAAAAGAAAGCAGGTGATTATTATAATGCACTTGAACGATATCTTAGACGTTATTATTCCGAAGAAAGAGCTGGTGAACTTATAAAAGAAGTACCAACGTATAAAGGAGATAATGAGATACACAAATGTCTTGGCTATCTAACACATTTCATATACGACAAGATTGCAGTCAAAAGGAAACGAGCTATTGATGACATGTTCGCTTTTTGTGTTCGAGGCGCTGCTGAGAAGGAAGATTGGAAAAAAGTCAATGAAGCTCTCAAAGACGATTTGTACTTCTACTTCAATTCAAAATATGCAAGAAGGGATTATAAGACTGTTAAAGGAGATGATTATTCGCTCATTACAGACACAGATGAAGGAAAGAAATCATCAGTGGACAATCTATTCAAATATATGCAGGTTGTAGATAACCAATGGATTTCTAATCATTCTGAGGCAGGGTCTACTCAAATTGATAATGCAAAGCATCTTTATGGTGCCGTGCGCCTGATTAGAAGGTCAATTACAGACAGCATCCCTGAAATAGATTTGTTGGGTGCTTTCTGCCTGATGTTCCTTGGTACTAACAACAATATTATTTTGCAACGTGAATTAGAGAATTATTACATTGATGGTATGAAAGATTTTTGTCACCGAATCGACCGAAAAGTCTTTTGGGAGGACATATTTAAGAAATTCAATAGTAATCCCTATGTGGCTGCCTATTTTGCAAACAATGGCGAATTGCTGAAAAATGCAGCAATTGTGGAGATACACCAAGATGAATTGTCAAATATAAAAAACAAATACATAGAATAATATGGAAGATAGGATTAACCAAGCTCTAATGCAATTAGAGAAAGACTTGCAGAGTATAAATACTGCAAGAGAACAAGTAGAAAGCACTGTTAAGGCGAGTACAGAGCTTCAAAAGGTGGTTGGAGAATATGTATCCTCGGTTAAAGAGCTATGTATCGGACTACAATCATGGAAAGATGTTCTGAGCTCGCGGGGGACTGCTCTTTCTAACGAATTTGAGCGTGCTGTATCTCAAATAAACTCTTCATGTACAGCCGTTATTACGACTTTCAGTTCAAGCGTAGAAAAATCCATAAATGAGTTTAAAAGTAAGACCGAGAATACTGTTGAGAAGTTTGCGAGTCAAAACGCCATCCTTACGGAGCGTGTTCAGGAACTCAACAAGCTGCGTGATGAAATCAAAACAGCCACAGCAGAAATGCAATCCATAAAGGAGGGGTTAGCACAAATCTCAAAAGATTTGAAGGAGTCTCAAGATGGCCAAGATGCTGTATTGAATGATATTAAGCAAACGGTTTCTGAAATTCCAAGAATGGTTGGTAATAATGCTCAAAGCATTATAGAGAAGATTGAATCATTGAATCAAGGTTTAAGTGCTGATATTGCATCACTTCAAGGAAAAACTGACATTCTGAACTCCGAACTTTTAGCAGTAAAATCATTATGCCATGATATAAAGTCAGCAACTGATCGACTCAATTCAAATCTGCAATCATCAAAAGAATCCTTGCTTTCAGAAATGGCCCGTTCAAAAGAGGAAACAATTAAATCAATAAGCATCAATCGATGGTTAATTATAGCAGCATTTGTTCTCTTGGTTATAGTACATTTCTTTTTGAAATAGCTTCATATTCTATAAATGGCATATACATATAAATATCCAAGGCCTGCAGTTACGGCAGACTGCATCGTAATAACGAGGGAGGCAGCGCCAAAGGTGCTGCTGATTCAGAGAGGGAACGCCCCTTTCAAAGGAGGTTGGGCTTTCCCCGGTGGTTTCATGAATATGGATGAGACTACTGAGCAGTGTGCCGTAAGGGAACTGAAGGAGGAAACTGGGCTACAGGTATTGAAGATACAACAGATAGGAGCTTATTCGAAAGTTGACCGTGATCCAAGAGGGAGGACTGTCACCGTTGCTTACCTCGCTATTATTGACGAACCTATTATTGTCACAGGTCAGGATGATGCAGCCAAGGCAGAATGGTGGCCACTGTCGGATTTGCCACATCTGGCATTTGACCATTATGACATAATGCAGGATGCAATTAAAGTCTATAAAAAAACAATTTCCACAAGGCTTGTGGGATGATTATATATTTCTGGATAAGATATTTTTAATATTTTTGCACCGCTTAATATTGCTTTTTGTATGAATTATCCACTTATATCCGAATATATAGAGGCTGTCATGATGCCAGAAGACAATTTTGACAAGCTAAATTATCTCCGTCCAGTATTAGACGAAAGTGGTCAACCTGTGATGTCGAGTGGCAACTTTGCGGTTGTTTTCAAAATGGAGGATGCAAATTCAGGAAAGATATATGCGATAAAATGTTTTCTTAAAGATCAAGAAGGACGCACAGAGGCATACCGCCAAATAACCGAGGAACTGGAATATGTTTCTTCTTCCTTTCTAACGCCAATCAAATATTTGGATAAAGAACTATTTGTAGACAGCAGTAACTCGACAGAAACAGAATTTCCAATTCTTTTGATGGATTGGGTAGAAGGGCGTACATTAGATAGATATATACGTGACAACATTGACAATGAATATGAATTGTCTTTGATAGCATATCAGTTTAGCCGCTTATCGATGTGGCTATTACCTCAACCTTTTGCACATGGTGATTTGAAACCGGACAATATTATCGTGAAAAATGATGGAACTTTGACATTGGTGGATTATGATGGGATGTATGTGCCAGCCATGAAGGGGCAGAAAGCACGTGAATTAGGTAGCCCAAATTTTCGCCATCCTTTAAGAACGGCAGATTATTTTAACGAGCATATTGATGATTTTTCCATAGCAACTATACTTCTTTCGTTGAAGGTCATTGCTTTAGAACCTTCATTTTGGCGAGAATATGGTTCAGCTGATCGACTCCTGTTTTCTGAAGAAGATTATAGAGATATAAGTCAATGTGAACTATTAAAAGAATTATATCCTTCTGATGATCGTGAGTTAAATTTGCTTATTAGCATTTTTAACATCGCCTTATTAGATGAAGGTTTATTTAATACGTCATCAAGATTGTTATATCTTGCAAAACCCAATATTGAGAATAGAGTAGATGTAAGAGTGAATAGAGATGATATATGGTCAGATGACAATGGCGTTCAGTATAGTAAGGACAAAAAAATACTTCTTGGAACAATAGATTGGTTGTTTGATGAAGAGTATGTCATTCCGGAAGGCACAGAAATTATCTGCGGTGGAGCTTTTGTTCGGAAAAGCGATGAATGGTATGAACCTGACTATTTAAAAAAAATCGTTATCCCTGCTTCCGTAAAGCACATTGGAACTGGAGCTATTCCTGGTCAATATAAAGTCGAATGTAAAAGCCCCAGTTTTGCATGGTATAAACAAGGGCTGTATACAGCGGATTATTCTACATTAGTGTATTATAGTTTGCCAATTCCATCAGAAGTCTATTTACATCCGGGCTTAAAGAGAATCTGTTGTGATTATTGCAGCGACTTAATAGATTTGGATGGTTATGATTCTGAATGGGTATGGTTTCCTACTCATGTTGTGCATGTTCCCTTATTAAACTCAAAACTACCATTACCCCATAATGCTATTATCTCGGTTCCTGAAGGGAAAAGGGAATCATTTGAAAGAACTTATCGCAGCCAGTCTATTGTTGAAGGAAATGTGTATATTGACTCTGATGGGGCTATTTATTCAGAGGACAGGAAGTGCTTAATATCTTTCCCATGTGAACTGAAACTTGAAAGATATGAAGTGTCAGAAACATGTGATGAAATAAGACGCAATGCTTTCGGGCGGCAAGAGACACACATTCATTATGAGCCAGACGGGAATGGCGGTTTGGTCTATGCAGATTATAAGTACAATTGCCTAACAGTATTGAGACTACATAATAATATAAGATTTATTAATGAAGGGGCTTTCTCTGGTTGTAAAGACTTGAGAACTATTGAAGTACCATATGGTAGTAAACCGTTATTCGAGTTGTTATTGGAAGAAGCAGCATTTTTCAAAGAGGTTACATTTGTTGAGTATTACGAAGAAAATTGTTGGGCTGGACCAGAGATGACATATTCTGCTTTTTCCGCATTACATGGAGAATGCTCAGTCCAAAGTAGAGAAGATCGGCAGACAAACGTTTTGACATGTGTATTTATTGCTGAAGATGGAACAATAGTACTACCTAACACCGAGTTGAATAATTCTATTCTCAATTCATTTGAATTTTATAATAACCTGCTCAAAGATAAAAATAAGATCAAAATTAGAAAATATCACTTTGGGGAAAATAACATCTTTGTTGCATACGAGTAATAAATATAATTTTAAGAATACATATGTTTACAGAATATAAAGTCCAAATGAACAATGACCATCTTATAATAGATGATCACCAAAGGATTCTGATTGATACAGGTAGTCCGACTAGTTTCCATGATACAGGACAGATTGATTTATGTGGCGGTAGTTTTAGCGTTCCAAAATCAATCATGAACGTAACCGCTGAATATCTAACTACTGAAGTAGGATGCGATATTCATGGTATTCTAGGAATGGATATCATCAGTAATCACCCCATATTGTTTGATTTGCGTAAAAAACACATATTTGTAGATGATGATGCACAATACCGCTCAAATCTTCCTTCATTCAAACTTCCATACAATTTAATCTGTGTGGAGATAAAAGTAAACGGGAAGTCAGCACGTCTTATCGTTGATACAGGTGCAAAAATCTCCTATATCGATGAAACAATTGTTGAGGGTTTAAATTCTGTTGATACAAAGCAAGACTTTTCTCCACTATTTGGACATTTTAGTACCGCTATATATGAATGTGATATTCAGTTCCTGGCAAATAAACCTGTCGCACTAAAGTTTGGAGTTCCTCCATTCTTGTTGTCTAGTTTCATGTCTACTATGAATGTTCAGGGGATATTGGGATTGGATTTCTTCAAGCTCTATAGACTTCAACTCAGGGACTTTATACTCTATTTTCCACCCCAAGGAATATAATATGGAACAGAAAAGAAACTTATCAAAAATTAAGTTATCATGGTAAAGGATATAATCGAAATTGCTATTAGGAATCATAGACCCTTGGAAATATTGTATTCCAAAGATGGAGAAAAGACGAAAACATTTTCACTTAAATACGTCGAGTATTCGCCTGAATATGAAAACAAGTGTATAAAGGCATATTGCGAAGAGTATAGATCAGAGTTGACTTTCAGAATTGACAGAATCATTCAGGCAAATATTGATTGGATTGATGTCTTTCCCCCCAAATCAAGCGTCAACCAAGATGGATTGTATCTTGTGACTTGCAGAAGCGATATGCACTTAGAGTTTGAACTGAGACAATATAAAAAGGGAGACAACATAGTCGATTCTTATAAAAACTCAGACGGTATCGTAAGTAGCTATTGTCAAGATGATTTGTTGGCATATCATTTTATCCCTTATTATACGGATGATAACAATAATAAATGGAATCGATTTGAAATAAACAACGAAGAAAGGAAAAAAGGCTATTATACATTCGCATATAATCAAACTGGTGACGAACCACAAGAGGATAAAGAATATGATTGGGTAGATGATTATGATAATTGGATGAAAAGCAAGGATTTTCTTTCTCCATGGGAGCTTACAAATATTAAAGCAAAAGGAATTAGCTATACCGTTGACTTCATTGGAGTATCATTTGATAAATTAAGAATCCCTAGTAATATTACGGTTCTAGCATATCACTATTGTTCTGATTATACAGAGGTTGACCACGCAAATCATTGGGATATAGCAAGAGAACTTGGTATAGTTAAATAAAGATGATATAATACAATAGATATGGATAAGGACAAACCCAAAAGAATCGCAAATCGTCACTTTATTGGCGTAGTGAGAGAAATTAACGGATATCTGGTCTATGAGAAGGACGATATTCCTCAAGAAGATATTCTGATAGGTGAAATAGAGGCAATGAAGGAGAACGACAATCGAACTTTATTAGATGTTCAGTCGCTTCTGACTGAGTTTTATCCCGAAGAGGATTTTAAGGGAAAACACTATGATTATCTATTTCCCAAAAAGTATAACGATGCTTACGTCAGTGGAGCCAGTTACCCTCGTATATTGACAGTCGAGGAGTATAATAATAAACTCAAAGAAAAAGAGGAGTGGTATAGGAGTGAAGAATATATAACTGAATACTGTAAAGAGAAAGATGATCTCAAACATTTGAAAAAGACTTTATCTGATGAGGAGTATAATTCTAAGATAGATGAGCTTGTAAGAGAAAAAATGAAGGATTATGTGAAAAGCTTACGCCAGGGATTCTCTTATCAGAATTTTATCTTTGCTCAAAGATATACTGCAAAACTAAGAGATATCAAAAAGGAGAGTAATGTTAAGATGTATTCTACTGACCAAATTGGTTGGAAAGACTTTGAATACAAAGTGACAGAAGATATTACGGCCTATATTAAGACTAATTTTGGCTATGGTGTAGCATCTTATTTCTTCTGTAATCTCAAATACAAGGATATAAACATCCTGCCATACTCATGGCCTGTGAAATATTATTATGTAGAAATGGTTGACTTCGTTCGGTACACAAGACGTTATCTACCAAGACGTACAAGTTGGTCTGAAGTATTTGATTTTACAGTTACAACTGCAAATATGGCGAAACATGAACCGGAAAGATTCATCAAAGAATGGATTGTCAATGAAGTTGAAGAGATGATGAAAGGTATGAGACTATATATGTCAAGTCCAGATCTGCAACTTGCAGAATTCTTGAATGTGAAAAGAAAAGTATTCCTTTACGACATTCATGAAGTAGCCGAATATGCATTTAAAGACGTTATTAGGAACTGCAATAACAGAGATAGGGAAGAATACAAGGCTATGCCTAATGAAAAGGTAATTGCGTTTAAGGCAGAAAAGATTACAGGCTCCCTTTTATTGCTTGACAATTTGAAAAAGCTATCAGAGATTGCCTCTGTCATTATACCATACATCAAAGAAATAGAAGAGATGAATATGAAACTCCAACCTGAAATAGAATATCATATTAATAATATCTCAAAAGAAATAGATAAGTTACAGGGTAACCTGAACAAAATTATAAAAGAGCTTGAACCTTTAACAACCAGGATGGAACACCACAAGAGTTTGATTGATGATTTGTTGGAAAAAACAAATAAAGGTAGAGAAAACAAAGATAAAATTAGTAAAATCGAAGCAGAACAGGCATATGAGAAAAAGCATCCAGAATACACAGTTTTAAAGAATAAGATTGGGAATCTGACTGAAAAGAAAGAAGCTCTTGAAAAAGAAATAACTCGTAGAGAGAATTTTGTGAAAATTCTCACAAAATGCAAAAATAGAATTGCAAAATTTATTGTTGCTGCATAATTATTGTAGTTATTAAGTGTTAATGAGAGGTCATTATAATGTACTATACTAACATAAAGATTCGTAGAGCAGAGCGTCAGGATGTGGCTCTGCTTCTGGAGTTCATCAAAGGCATAGCTCGATATGAGAAGATGGAGAATGAGGTGATAGCCTCCCAAGAACTGCTGGAACGGGAAATGTTCGATGAGCACAGGGCAGAGGCCGTGTTTGCCGTTGTGGATGGTAGTGAAGTGGGGTTTGCGCTCTATTTCTACAACTTCTCAACGTTCATCGGACATTCAGGATTGTATCTTGAAGACCTGTTTGTATGGCCGGAAGAGCGAGGCAAAGGCTATGGAAAGGCATTGCTACTATACCTTGTAAAGATTGCACGTGAACACCATTGCGGAAGAATGGAATGGACATGTCTGAACTGGAACCAGCCAAGTATTGACTTCTACTTATCCCTTGGAGCAGTACCTATGAAGGAATGGACGGTTTACCGGCTGGATGCTTCAGCGTTAGAACGTCTAAGCAAATAAAGAATCACGGATATCTCTTATTTCAAGAAATCCTCGCGCATAGGGCTAAAGGTGTCGATAAGAGTACCTGCCTCGAGACATACACAACCATGTTGCAGATTAGGAGCCACATAATAGCCATCGCCAGCTCTTAGAACTTTCTTCTCTTTATCAATAGTCACCTCAAAACATCCGCTGGCAACGTAGGTACTTTGGGTATGAGGATGCTGATGGAGAGTACCAACGGCTCCTTGATTGAATTTTACTTTTACCATCATCAGGTGTTCATCGTAACCCATGATCTGACGAACAACGCCATCGCCCGCATATTCCCATTGGATGTCGGTGGCAATCTGGTAGGTATCGCTTTTCTTTTCCATAATCAGAACTTGATGGTAAATACATTATTAATGTCGTTGTTCTCTATCTCGTATGTCAATTCCTGACTGAGGGATTTTTTATCATCGTCTTCGGGCATTTCTACTGATACCCTTGCATATTCTTGTTTCATAAATGTATGTCGTTTTAATGATTCGTTTGCAAATGTAGTCAAAATATAGTAAAACAGAACCTGATTTAACTAATTTAGCATAAAAGAGACGTTCATTTGATTACTGGAGAGTGAAATATGGAGTATTTTTCGTAATTTTGTAGCTGAACAAATAGTAATAACAAAAACGGCACGACTATGATTAAGATGTATGTGATGCATACCTGCCCAGATTGCGAGTATGTAGAAAAGCAGGTGGTAGGAAATCCTAATTTTGAAGTGATTGACATCGGCAAACATGTCAGGAACCTGAAGCAGTTCATTAAGCTGCGCGACACAAATCCCGCTTTCGATGAAGCAAAAGCCGTGGATGATTTAGGTATCCCATGTTATGTGCTGGAGGATGGAACCGTAACACTCTACTCGAAGGATGTAGGGCTAGAGCCACGACCACAGGAAGAAGGTGCTGCTTGCAGCTTAGACGGCAGAGGTTGCTAAAGGCTCAAACTGTGAACATTGAAAACGCTAATTGCGATTGGAAAGACCCTGATTGCACGGAGAAGCAGTTGGATGATGCGTTAATTACTGGTTCTGAATGGGTTAAACATTAAAATTATATGATTGTGGAAGATAAAAGAACAGAAGCTGAAAAATGTAACGGATGGCTGAGGGGAATGTATTATCTTGCTCTTTGGAGTATTTCTGGGGGCTATGGGCGTTACGGAGATGATAAAGATTACGAAGATTTTGAACGTGATGAGAGTAGAAAGTATGTAAAAGAGAAATTCGAAACATTGGTCTCCAAATACCTAAAAATGCTCGAATCCAATGATGAAGAACAAAGGATTTTTACAATCCAAAGAATCATCTACCAGTTCGAACAAGCTGTAGGTCGTTTATTCGATTATGACGAGATAAGAGAAAGAGGTATTAAAGACCCAAGAATTTTTTGGTATAGAAGATTGGTAAAGGAAGATATATCAGTAGTAGAGATTTGCCGAATACTATTGACTTGTCAAGAACTAGAAGATTATGAAGTAGGAGTTACTTTAGGTCAAGAATATGTAAAAGATGAGAATAACTATTACCGTTCAGAACTAGACAAATCGTTAGTTAATAAGCATATTGAAGTACTTCAAGAAAAGATCCGTCTAAGAGAAGAAGAGATTTCCCGTAAAGAGCAAGAAGAGCTTGATAAAGAGTTGTCAGGAATGGATTATAGGGATTATCAAGACGAATTAAGAGAAGAATCATGGTTTGCTATGACAGAAGGCATGTACGGTGATTACGAAGGAGATATAGATATGGATAAATTGGGATATTAGAAGAGAATAAATCAGTTTTGGTTATGGATTTCATTGAATTAGCAAGAAGCAGGTATTCCTGCAAGAAGTTTGACTCACATCAGATCAGTAAGGAACAATTAGACAGCATTCTGGAGGCTGGACGCTTGGCTCCGACTGCCAAGAACTTGCAGGAGCAGCACGTCTATGTGGTACAGTCAGCAGAAGGGCTTGCCAAAGTCGATGCCCTGACACCATGTCGATATGGTGCGCCGACAATGCTTATCGTTGCCTTCGACAAGAACAACGTATTCACCTATCCTGGTCAGAAGTATGACTCAGGTATCGAGGATGCCTCTATCGTGACCACTCACATGATGCTCTGTGCAAAGAGTGTAGGTGTGGATAGCTGTTGGGTAAATTTCTTCGACCCCGATAAGATGTCTGAAGCATTCCAGTTGCCAGCAAATGAAGAGATCCTGACATGTCTCGCCCTCGGCTATGCTGCTGAAGGAGCAGGGCCACTGGCTAATCACAACAGCCGCAAACCGATTGAGGAAACGGTGACATATCTATAATAATATAATAAGGTATAGAAATAAGTCGTGAGACTTTAAGGATATAGGCGTATATCCTTTCCCCGAGGCTCGTGTCATAGTTTGGCCGGACTTTGCGGACTCTCAGATTTTAGATACTCAAATTTGCCCACAATGCCCCGCACTGTCTGAATAGATGGTGCGGTTTATTTATAATAATAGGGAAGAACGCGGAAAATCATTGCTTTCCTTTAAGTATTGTCCATTGCCCTATTGAAGAATGGGCGTATTTTCATCAATATAACAATATAAGCATATTGATTTATATCAAATATTATTGAATACACGTTAATAAGTATAGAATTATTTGTATATATTCTATAATATTTATATCTTTGCATATAGTTTTAAACAAATAATTCAATACTATAATACAAATTTATATAAATAGGTATGGAAACAAAGATCATTTCTGTAGCCAACCATAAGGGAGGCGTAGGTAAGACAACTACGGTTGCGAGTGTAGGAAGTATATTGGCATCACAGGGACATCGGGTGCTAATGATAGACATGGATGCACAAGCTAATCTGACCAGCAGCATGTTGAATGGTGACCCTGAATCAACAGTGTATTCAGCCCTGATGGGGAATGAGCCGTTGCCAATAGCGTCACTGAGTGAGAATCTTTTCTTGGTACCAGCATCGCTTCAGCTCTCTATGGCAGAGTTGGAACTGGCATCGGCAATGGCACGGGAACGGATATTATCTGAACTATTGGAGCCAGTAAAGGGGGAGTTTGAATACGTATTGATAGATTGTCCTCCGTCACTTGGTTTGCTAACATTGAACGCACTGACGGCATCTACAGACATTGTGATTCCATTGGTAGCCGAGGTGCTGCCGTTCAAAGGACTGGCCATGATGAACCGCTTCATCGGCATGGTGCAGAAGAAACTGAATGAGAGGGCTCATGTCACTGGCATCCTGATAACACGTTGGGAGAATACGAAACTGGGGCGTGGCGTGGAAAGTCAGCTGCGTGAATCGTTGGGCAGTAAAGTGTTCACAACAAAGATTCGCAAGAATGTGAGTCTGGCCGAAGCTCCGTATGAGGTGAAGGACATTGTGACCTATGCACCAAAAAGCAACGGGGCGACAGACTATCTAGAGTTTGCACGGGAACTGATGAAGAAACTGAAGTAGGACTGAATAGACTGGAGCATTATGAGCAAGAAAGATTTCGATATGAGCCAGCTTGTTAGTGGGCTGACTGGTGAACAGGAGGAGAAAAACGAGAATAGAACTCAGACGGTGAAGCGCAAAAAGCCGATGGAACATGTGTGTACACTGGTTTCGGTAGAGCAGATGGCAAAGGTGAGGACGATAGCCGAACGTGAGGGGATTGCCCTGAAGGACATCTTTGCCGTAGGACTGAATATGGCCATCAGCAGCTATGAACAGAAGTATGGCGAAATCAAGGTAAGAAAGACCAAGCGGGGCAATGCCAGTGAGGTGTTTGGTATGGAGGACTAAGTATGAGCAAGCGAGAACTGATAGACATACAGACTCCGAACAAGGACGTAGTGGCCTCGTTCATCTACAGCTGGGCAAGGCAGAAAGACATGTCGATCCTGGAACAAAGGGTAGTGCTGCGTATCATTGAAAGAGCCTCAATCAAGTTGAAGGGCATCAAGTTGCGCGACAACATGTGTAAGCTGGACTTAGGGCTGAAGAATGTGACCATCACCATGCCAGCCTCGGCGGTACTGTTCAACACGAAGATGAAGCACAAGGACATCGAACAGGCACTTTACAACCTGCGTGGCAGGACGTTTGAGTACAAGGACAACGAGCGGTACACGGTATGCGGATTCATCAACAATGCGACATATGTGTACGGCACAGGGGAAATCACGGTGGAGGTGGATAACAAGATCTGGCGAGTGTTGACGGACTTCAGCGAGGGCTTCCGAAGGTTCGAGCTAAACAAGGCCCTGGCACTGCCAACATCGTATTCGCTCCAGTTCTACATGGTGCTGAGTGGGCAGGAAAGACCGTTCCAACTGTCGATTGACGATCTGAAGAGTTGGCTTGGAATTGCACCAGACAAATACAAGAAAGACGGCAAGGACAGGGTTGACCATATAGAAGACCGAATATTGAGACCTGTTAAGAAGCTGCTCGACGAGAATTGCCCCTACACGTTCACCTACGACAAAATCCGGGCCAATCCTAACAACGGCAAGAGCGTGGCGGTAGGGTTCAAGTTCTATCCGGTCTATCAAGACAAGTATCGGGACCAAGAACTGGAACAGACCAGACTTACTGCATTGACTTCGGTGGGTTTTATGGCTCCAAGGGCAATAGACTACATGAGACAGCGGATGGGATTCCCGATGAAAAGCATTCAGCCGCACAAAGATCTCATCAACAATGCGGCCAAGTTACTGCCAGACTTCATCGGGACGCTGGCCGACATTCAAGGCAGAAGACGCAAGGCGGATGGCTCGTATATGGGCATTGGATGGGTGATTCAGGCTATCAAAGGCGAGGTGAAGGAAGCTGAAAAACAGCCTTCGCTCTACAAAGAGTGGGAAAAATAGCTGCGATGGCATCCAACTGCATGCGATGGCAAGCGAGAAACTGCGATTGCATGCGATGGCATCCGATTGCATGCGAAAGGGCTATCTGGCACGAAAAGACGTGTCGGGCAGCCTTTTTCTAATGCTTTCCTCATGGGCGCGTTAGATAATAACCCACAATTTAAAACCGCGCGATTTTCTATTCGTGCGCGAAGCCCAAATCACTTAATTAATTCTTGGCCAAGCATGAAAACAGCGTCTGAATGCTCTGTTTTTTAGCATGGACTGTTTATTTGCTCTGTAGGGAGTGCGCAATTATCGAAGTTTCAGGCAGTTCCGAGAATCATATCCCACAACTTAAAACTCAATATCCCACACTTTAAAACCGAGAATCGGCAGGGATAACCCACAAGTTAAAACCAAATCCCCACAACTTAAAACTCTGCATAACCCACAGGTTAAAACCAGTAAATCCCCCACAAATAAGGCTTTGCAGGGGATTTCTGGATGATTATATCTGCGCATTGGCTGTAGATTTAGCTTTTCTATGATAGGGACGCTTAGCCAAGGGAGCCTCTGTATTGGCATCAGTTTGGATGCCTTTGTTTGATTCAGCGGCTAGTACAGTGCAGGGAGTGCCAGCAATTTCATCCTTAAAGACCTCCTCAATCAGCTTGAAGTTGTTCTCGTTGATGATGTTGAAGTCCTTCGTGATATAGACATCAGCAATGCCATAGCTACCAACATGGTTCAGAGCTTCATCGACATCACTCTTACTGAATTTCATCATGTTTCTTGATAGGGTGGCAAAACTGTGACGAGCCTGATAGAATTGTAGATTAGGTAGGCCAATAGCCCTGCCAAGATCTTTCAAACCACGATTGATATTGTTGTTGAAATTCTCTGGAACAACGTATTTTTTGTAAAAGCTGAAGACATGAGTAGAACCTTCGTAACGCTTCATCAGCGGTTTAATGAATGGATGAATCTTCACTTCGATATAGGCTTCATCAGCACGGCGATCCTTAGTCTTGGCTCGTTTATACTTTAGGACTCCTTTCTCCAATTTCGTTGCCAAATACATATCCACAGAATTCATGCCCATCAGGCAGAAAGAGAGAATGAAGCAATCACGAGCCATTTGGACTCTACTTCCAGGAACTGCATCGTAATGGTAAATCTTCAGGATGTCCTCCAACTTTAAAGCTCTGACACCAAGTTTCAACACTTGCTTTGGAGCTTTATATCTCAAAAATGGGTCGTTTTTGATGACAGTCTCTTCATCGGTGTTGTACTCCAGCATAGCCTCACGATACAAATGGCGGATTTCGCCCAAATACATCGATTTGGCACGTGTAAAATCACTCAGATAGTTCTCAAAATCTTTCAGCAGGGTGTAGGTAATCTCTGAGAAGTCTAAAGTATCACGCTTCAAGAACTCCTTAAACTTGTTAAGCATGCAGACATAGTTTCTCATGCTCTTAGACTCACGCCTGGATATCCACAACTCAGCAAAACTGAAGAAATCCAATGTGTCTTCTTTCTTCTTCTTGACAATCTTAGATGCAATCTTAGTAGCATCCATATTGTCGCTGTAGTTGATTTCCGGAGCCATAGATGACAGATTTGCTGCCAGTTCCGACTTCAGTTTTTCAACAATCTGCGCCTTTTCGAAGTTTTTAATCTTCTTGGTCTTCGGTGATATTTCCGATTCATCCACCTTAACCCCGGTAATGATGCGCTTTACCGTCTTCTTGTCTCTCACCAGCAGATAAACTGCTCTTTGCTTTTTGGAACTTAACTTTCCAAACTCAGTTGTAATCGTTGCCATAATGCCAATTTTTAAATTTTACATTATGGGTGCTTCCATCTGGTATTGAATCTTGCAAATTTTTGCGTCGATTTTTGCGTCGATTTTGCGTCGATTTTTGCGTCGATTTTGCGTCGATTTTGCGTCGATTTTGCGTCGATTTTGCGTCGATTTTCGATTTTTGCGTCGATTTTGCGTCGATTTTCGACCCTAAAAGTTGGTCTCAGACCAAAAAGTTGGAACTTGTCCTCTTTAAATTGAAATTCCGAGAACCCCTTTATTTACTGGGATTCTCGGAAAACATAACCAATCACTTGGTTGGGTGCCCGGTGGGACTCGAACCCACGACATTCAGAACCACAATCTGACGCTCTAACCAACTGAACTACGGGCACCATGTACCGCCTTACTTCGAAGAACGAAGAGCCTTTGGGCGTTTAGCGGGTG
>Ga0256404_1002379_pt1 | contig 41682 bp, 41 predicted proteins | sample RumenRJG_01DNA_FD_185990 | JGI IMG/M metagenome (GOLD analysis project Ga0256404, IMG submission 185990) | Bovine rumen microbial communities from Lethbridge, Alberta, Canada - RJG_01 | ecosystem: Host-associated > Mammals > Digestive system > Stomach > Rumen | place: Canada: Alberta | collected... | reverse complement strand
TTCCGTACATTACCCTCCGACGATATTTCGGAATAAAAACAATATGGTACGTGCAGTTCCACCTGGTGTGTTGTATACTTTGATTGTCCACGTGGATACCTCCTTTGCTACTTGTTGTGGTTGCGAACCCACATCATTGTAGCACGGGAGGTTTTTCTTTTCTGCTACTTTAGGTAACGCTACAGCTTCGCCTGTTCCCCCATCTCAGATGGGGGATTAAAAGATTTTCTCATTCAATGAGGATTGGAGGAATATGACTAATGAAGAACGCAGTAGTCTACAAGAAACTATAGCACAAGCACTGGAACAGATGAAGCAGGAACACAGAGAAGGTTTCAAAATTTCTGATGTGAATCTGGCTAAACTGGAAAGAATAACCGGAATATCGCGGGGCAAGCTGCGCCGGATTCAGAAAGACGGCTTTGGCGTAAAGCCGCACGGCAATACTGGAAAAGAGAGACATACCACCGTTCTGTCGAGATGTACCGAAGTTATCGACTGCCTTCTGAAAAAGAATGTCAGGAATTCCAATACAGTTTATAAGAAGCTGCTGGAACGGGGATATTCCGGCGGCAAAATCCAGATCAAGCCTAGAGGACTGCGCTGTTTTTTCGAACGTCCAATCACATTGAACGGCTCAACAAGGAACTGAAGCACCGGTCAGCGGTGATAGGAGTATTCCCTAACGAAGACTCCTTACTGCGTCTCATGGGCTCGGTTCTGCTGGAGAGGAACGATGTTGTGTCCACTCAGAAAGCAATTTTCAGTAATAAGGGCTATCAGACCTTGCTTGCCTCAGATGCTGTTCCGAAGCTGATCAAGCTTGCAGAGGAACAGAGACAGCTCAAAGCAGCATGAGTGGATAGCACTCTTTCAGGAACAGTCAAGGGAACCTCTTCGAGGTGCTTACGCACCCTTGACAGTCCCTTCAAGAGAGCTGGTGGTTAGCTAAGGGATGCAGAGCATCCCTGGCACCTAAGAGCAATTTACACACAAATTTGGACTTGACTCAGAATTATCCGTATTAAAGGTGATTTTTCCACGGTCGTCCTTTTTGTAATCGACAACCTTTGCAAAATCAATGCCTTCCAGTGTGTTAATCCGGCCGGTGTACGCTTTCGGACTGTAGCCTTCTATGAATTCAATTCCTTCTTCAAGTGCTTCTTTCACTTCCCATGGATGGGCTGGGACATTGTCGCCTTCTTCCAGACATACGCAGGTGACCTTCTTCGCGCCAAAGCGCAGAGCTGTGCGGGCCGTGTCCATGGCAACGGAACCACCGCCGATTACAATGCCTTCCTTTCCCTCCACAACAAAATTCTGGGCAGGCATACGGTAAGTGTCCTGATCATTGTTTGCAAAATCCATGAATTGGATTGCCGTGTAAATCGCATCATAATTCCATTTCGGAACCCATGTGATTTCTTTTCCATGAGGTTTTCCGGCAGCAATGATGACTGCGTCATATTCTTTCTGAAGCTCTTTTATCTGCTTTTTGCCAAGCGTGACGCCGCATCTGATCTTGAGACCGGCTTCTTCGAGCTTTTGAATATCGCTGCGGACGGCGCCGCGATCCAGTCGGAATTCAGGAAGTGCGCGGACCATCATGCCGCCTGGTTCCATATTGGATTCAAACAGAGTGACATCATAGCCGAGGGAGGAGAGAAAATGTCCTGCAGAGAGGCCGGCAGGTCCAGCTCCGACAATTGCGACTCTCTCATCATAAAGATGCGGGTATTTCGGACGGTGGTAGTCCACTTTCTCACTTAAGTAGCGCTTCATGCCACGGATGGCCATTGGATCATCAACGACGACGCCGCGCTTGCAGACCTGTTCACACGGATGATGGCAGATGCGTCCGCAGACGGATGGAAGCGGGTTCTTTTCCCAGATCTGTTTCCATGCCTCCTCAAGCTTTCCATTTCTTGCCAGGCCGATATAGCCCTGCGGACTGATGCCTACAGGGCATGCGGTTGTACAGGATTGCTTTGTACAGAGCGCATCGATGTCGTCGAGTCGCATTGTCGGCTGTTCTGTACAGCTCGGACATACGCGGCAGATCCGGCGTTGTGCCTCGGTGATTGCATCTACCGGACAGCTTTCACGACATGTCCCGCAGTTTACACAGTTTCTGGTGTTGACGTGGGCCACATACCCTCGTTCCAGACTGTACTCCTGGTTGTTTTCATGTAGGATTTTAATTGTTCCCATACTGGTCCCTCCTATTCACAGTCAAAGACTGATGTTAGATCAAGAACAATATGTATACGCGTATACCATATAACTATTATAATGCACAAAATAAATGTGTCAATATCGAGAAAGTATGGAAAGATGCACAAAAAGAGTAGGGAGTTTTGGCGAAAGGTAATATGTCCTGAATGTTTCGTAAGGACATATAAATGCAGATGATGGAAATGTCCTGTGCAGAGAGGAACCGTTGCTCCGGCGGAAACTGATTACAGCCATGCGATCCGGCTTCTGCAGAAATTCAGAAAATCTTCTGCATCCAAAACTGAAATCCGCTTGTCTGTGACAGCCAGCACGTCTGCTATTTCAGATGATGGGTAGTCAAGAAATGTCATAATCGCTTTCATGTGGATGCGGCAGATGGACTGATAGCTCATCCCCAGCATACTTTTATGCTGGTAGAGATGCATGGATCCGCCCATCGAAAAATACATCGCTCGCCTGAAGTCATCAGAAGCGATATGGTTCAGCGTGCAGAAAGGCTTCACCCATTCAAGAATGGCTTCGATCAGGATGTCGAGTACTTCCGGTTGGCTTATGCATGAAGTGATAAACTGCGCGAGATCCGGATCAGAGTTAACTCCTTTGAAAAAGAGCATGTCAAAATCAGAGAGCTTCTGAAAAAGGCTATGATAAGTACAGGGAATGTTGTCCATATACCGGTAGGCATTTTCAAGGATCGTCACGATCAAGGTGCGGAAGATCTCAATTTTTTGCGGATAATACCGCTGGAGCAGGGCTTTACTGATCCCGGACATGCGGGCAATTTCAGAGTAAGAGACCTTATCATACGGCTGCTTGGTGAGAAGTTGATATGCAGAGCTTAGAATTTCGTTGCGTTTCTCAATGTTTTTTGTTGCCAAGAAGACCTCCCTGTATTGCAGCATGATTGCGCGTATGGTTTCTACTTTGCCACAAGAGGAAGTATAGCAGAAAATTTTTATAGTGACCTACTAACTTGAGCTTCCCACATCAAAAGCAGGCTTGCTCCTTGGAATATTTTCCAAAAGGTGATCTATAAGATCACCCAGGTGATCTCACAGCAGGTTCCGCCCGCCTTTTCATTTTCTTATAGTTGATCTATCAAGAGAATGAAGAGGGTGGCAGAACGTGAAAGATAATCTGGACGATTCACGCCTTGATCCCGCTGATGTATATACTGGACACCGTGTCAAAGAAGCAAGAGAGAAATTTAGATTGACGCAGGAAGAACTGGCAAATGATGTCGGCGTTAATCCTAAGCATATCAGCCGGATTGAAACAGGGCATAAACGTGGGTCAGACATGCTGATTCGTAAGATTAGTGAGGTGACAGACGAACCACTCAGTTTTTTCTATGGGGATGCTCCGGTTCCGGAAAATGCGACAGATGATGAGAGACTTCTCCTACTTACGCTCCGCAAGGGGCATCCTATGATTTCCGCTTATGATGCCAAGAATCTGGAAGGTTACCAGATTAAGGGAACCGCAGAGTACGTTACAGAAGGAAAACTTGTCGACACCTTTAAGGCCATGGTAGAGAAGATGTTCAACGGTGCCGCAAGCGCAAAGGGTGCATTGATCGTTACTCCGGAAAAGGTTATTGTCACAACACCGGGACCAGATAATAAGAGAGAACTGTAATGCACAGCCCCGTAGAAGCGGCTTCAGAAACTCCACCTTGCCCACAATATCCGCGCCCATAAGCTTGAATGTCTCGTCGAAGCAATAGTTGATTCCCGTAAAGGTCTTCGCTCCGGAAAGCGGAACAGGATTCCGCCTTCCTTAATTCCCATAGCATTCACGCTAGAAAGATTCCAATCATGATGCAGAACTGGGTGACGCCGTTGACCGCCTGTTCTTTCCAGTTTGACCGCGCGTCGAGACGGTCTTTTGTCGCGGCGAACCAGATCATTACAAAAATTCCAGCGATCCCCATGATGAAGAAAATAAGGGAGGGCAGGCGGATGAAATGGTGCAAGACAGAATCAAATGACCAGCCTGCATGGTTAAGAAAGAGCGCCAGTATACAGAGGACAAATCCAAGAGGCATAAGAACACGCATCTGTCCGCTCAGGATGGGAATGTTCTTTTCTGCCAGGGCGATCACCATCTTCCAGGAGACCTTCAGACTCCCGGCAAGGATGATTAAGAAGATGCCGACACGGAAGAGAACACTCGGAAATCTTTCGGCAAGGCAGACGGCACTGATGCTGAAAAATAAGACGGGAAGGCAGTCCAGGACAGCCATGGAAAGGGTAAAGCCTTCCGGCACCCTGGCTCTGCCTTTTTTTATGCGACCAGCCATTTATGCTCCTTCACTGAATAAAGCGGAATAAAGGGAATCATGATAGGGGTCTTTGCCTTGTATTTCTGATATTCCGGGTCTGCACCGTAATTTTTGTCCTGACGGATTTCAAGACGGCGCGCACCGCCGAACATGACATAGATGATGCCGGCATAACCCAGGATAGCGGCGACCCACTGTAAAGGGCTTTGATAAATGCTGACGCCGGAGACGAATACGCCGGTCCAGAAGGTCATCTCGCCAAAATAGTTCGGGCAGCGGACAAGTCGGAAAAGGCCTGTGTCGACAAAACGGCCGGGATTGACCTTTTTGGCTGCATTTTTCTGAAGATCAGCGGTGCTCTCCAGAACAAGGCCTGCAAGAGAGATGCAAAAGCCGATGATGCAGAGCGTGTCCGTTCCGCTTTCATTCATAAGCCGGAAAAGAACCGGTGACGTTTCCAGAACATACAGGATAGAGGCTGAAACCCAGATGCCGAGCTTTCCTGCAAGAGAAATTTCCTTTCCGGATTTGATTTCACCCTTCATACGCCGATTGTAGCTTGTCTTCACTTCCCTGAACGTGATATATCCCGCAAGGCGCACGCCATAGGCGATAAAAAGGATCGACTGCAGCATTGTTCCGATCGTGAGCCCGCCCCTGAATATGACCAGAAGTCCGGCGCCGATCAGGGCGATGGCTGCACCATATCCGATGGAAATAAAATAGACATACTTTTTGAAACCACAGGCACTGGCGATGAGGGCCAGCAGGAGCAACAGCAGAAATTTCATAACAGATACCTCCGAAAAACAGAACTACGATTAAAGAAAGTCCCTGGATCACTCTGGGAGCTTTTTGCCTTACTCCTGCCCGCACTCCCGCACGAACGAGGCAATGCTCTCGGCGATGCTGTCCGCATCGAGGCCGAGGCGTTTTCGGAGCTCGTCGGGCGTGCCTTGCGGCACATAGCGGTCGTCCACGGCAAGAATCCGGATTCTTGATCCCGGCAGCGCCTCCGCGAGGTACGCGGCGGCGCGCTCGCCGAAGCCGCCGATGCGCTCGCCCTCCTCGAGAGTGATGACCGGCCCGTCCTCTGCGCAGACGCGGAGCGTCTCCGTGTCGAGCGGCTTGATAAAGCGGACATTGACGAGGCGGACACTCAAGTGAAATTCATTTCGCAGAATATGGGCGGCGTCCTTTCCGATCTTTACCATTGTGCCGACGGCAAAGAGTGTCGCATCGGTCCCCTCCTCAAGAATCTCAGAGCGCTTTGAAGAAAGCGGCAGGGCATCCCTGCCGGAGTTAATGTCCGGGCAGGCGCCGCGCCCGTAACGGACGGCGACGGGACCGCTGCACTCATAAATTGCGTAGTGGAGCGCGTCCTCGAGCTCCGACGCATTTTTCGGGGCGATCACGGTCATGTTCGGCATCTCGCTTAAGAAGGACGCGTCGAAGAGACCCTGATGCGTCTGTCCATCCGCTCCAACGATGCCGGCGCGGTCCACGGCAAAGACGACATGGAGATCCTGCATACACACGTCCTCGAGAATCTGGTCGTAGGCTCTCTGGAGAAATGAAGAGTAGACCGCGACGACGGGGATGAGGCCGCAGGCAGCCTGACCCGCGGCAAAGGTTACCGCGTGCTCCTCCGCGATTCCGACGTCGAAGAAGCGCTGCGGAAAGCGGATGCCGAAGGGCTTCGTCCCTGTTCCGTCCGGCATCGCCGCCGTGATGACCGTGAGCCTCGGACATGCTGCTCCCTCGCGGAGCAGTGCGTCGGAGAAGACGTCGGTCCAGGTGCGCGCATTGCAGGCGGACTTGCTGCGGCCGGTCTCGACGTCAAACGGCCCGATTCCGTGAAAGCGGTCGGGCTCCTGCTCGGCCCAGCAGTATCCCTTGCCCTTGGTCGTGACGACATGGATGAGGACGCATCGCTTCAGGTTCTTCGCCTCGCGCAGCGTCTGCACGATCTGGTTCGTGTTGTGGCCGTCGATCGGGCCGAGGTAAGTCACACCCAGATTTTCAAACATCATTTCCGGGATAAAGAGCTGCTTGACACGGTCTTTCATATCGCTGATGCTGTTCACGATATTGCCGCCGACTCTCGGGAGACGGCTCAGCCTCTTCTTGACCTGTTCCTTCAGGTCGTTGTAGGATGTGGCCGTACGGAGCGAGCTTAAGTAGCAGGCCATGCCGCTTAAGTTCTGTGAGATAGACATCTCGTTGTCGTTGAGGATGATGATGAAATTCGTCTTGAGCCTGCCGGCATTGTTGAGTGCCTCGAAAAACATGCCTCCGGTCGCGGCACCGTCGCCGATGACGGAGATGACCGAGTAATCATCCCCGCAGATATCGCGGGCACTGACCATGCCGAGACCGGCAGATACGCTGTTTGAGCTGTGGCCGGTGTCAAAGCAGTCGGTGCGGCTCTCCCCCCGCTTCGGGAAACCAGACATGCCGTCGAGCTTACGGAGCGTGTCAAAATTGTTCTTCCGTCCGGTCAGGATCTTGTGGACATAGGACTGGTGCCCGACGTCCCAGATCACCTTGTCCCTGTTGAAATCAAATACGAGATGTAGGGCCATTGTCAGCTCGACAATGCCGAGATTGGAAGCGAGGTGTCCGCCTGTTACACTGACCTTCTGTACCAGAAATTCGCGGATCTCCTTTGCGAGTGCATCATAATCATCAGGCGATATCTCTCTGATGTCGCCCGTCTTATTGATTTTCTCTAACATATATCTACCAGAACTGCCCCGATTCGGACAGAAACCTTCCCTCATAAAATATATACAAAATCCGATCCACGCAGAATCCACCCCGGATGGGGTTTCATTTTCGGACAGTATCCATTCTTGTAATTCCCATAGCGGATATCTGGTCAGGCGCGTATGCGCGGACCGGACGCAGCTATGTCATGACTAATCTCATTTTCCGGGTGTGCAGAGCTGGAAAGACACGGACGGTCTGCGGGGCCGGAATACGGGATACCAAAAATACTGTCTGTATTATAACAAATCATGGCGGCGAGGGAAAGTGCCCGTGTCTTGATATAGCCGCCGCAATTGAATCAAGAGACACATGAAATTCACAAAAGTATCGTAAAATATATGCAATATTTTTGAGGAGGATGTCAGATATTCATGAGTAAAAAAGAAACGAAGAAACTTCCTGAAGCAACCGTTGAAAATCTGAAGGAGGAAATCCGGACCTATCACCGGGAGACTGTTCTCGAGCTGATGAAGAACGGGGCGCTCCGGAATGCGGAGCCGGCTGAGAAGACTGAGCTGTACAGAAAGATCACGGGTCTCCGCTCGATTGAGCTTGTGGAACAGATCGTTGCGGATGAAGCTAAGCTTGAGCCCGAGTACCTGCAGATCGACTTCAGCAATTACAGCAACCGCGAGTTTGTTCAGCAGGTCCTTAAAAAATGCAGGAAGTCCCTCGACCTCTCGGCGGACAGCACCGTCAGTCGTTTCTTTATTCTTGCCTGTGACGCGGATGATACGGATACAATCCGCTTCCTTCTTAAGCAGAAGAAGTACAGCGGCGATATCTCGAAGATCAGTGAGCTGCCCGTTCAGGACTTTGAGTCGGTCATAAGAATCTGCCAGAGGGAGATCGAGGCGTCAAAGAGCGCGGCGGACTTCTACATCGCCGCCGGCTGTTCCGAGCATGGGACCGAGAAGGTGACGGCTCTGATCGAGGCGGGCTATAACCTGAATGCGAAAAATGAGCAGAACCAGACACTTGAGGCGTCGGTCACAAAGCGCGTCAATGCCAATAAATACCCGGGAAGCAAGGACGGAAAGCTCGCGAAGGTTAGGGACCAGCAGATCTTAAATCTTCTGAAGCCGAAGGTCGAGAGCGAGGACGAACGGAAGAAGAACATGCAGAACCGGCTCATTATCGGCGTCATCATCGCGGCGGCTGTTGTCGCTGTTATCGCGATCATCGTATCCGGCAACAAGTCTTCATCTACAAGTTCCACGACGAGTTCGGTTGTCACATCGACGGAATCCTCTGCGGCGAGCGGCACGTCGTCAACCATTTCGGCGGCTGACACATCCAGCATGACGCTGAACACGGACACGAGCCTCACAGTCGCAAAGGGCGACACGGTTAATATCGATTACACCGGCTATGTCGACGGAAAGCAGTTTGACGGCGGCACGGCGACGGGCCAGGACCTGACCATCGGATCAGGCACCTTTATCGACGGCTTTGAGGACCAGCTGATCGGCGCGAAGGTCGGCAGCACAGTTACGGTCACCGTCACGTTCCCGGAGGACTACGGCGTAGACAGCCTGAACGGCAAGGAAGCGACATTTGACGTAAAGATCAACGGCATTTATCAGTGACATTTTATGTAATTAGTAGCGATATCTGACTTGCTGAAACCGGTTTCATTATGATAAAGTCTTTCTAATGTTCTGAAAAAACTTTAGTGTAATAAAGCACGGACCGGCCGCCGCCGGTCCGGCGCGAAGGGAGGCTTTTTCATGAATCTTTTCGGCGGGGTTATCCAGATTACAGGAATTACGTTCCTGCTGGTGTGCGTGTTTATTATCATGGCGCTCGGCTATATGCTCGGGCGCATCAAGATTAAGGGCGTTGACCTCGGGACGGCCGGCGTCTTTATCGTTGCTCTCATTTTCGGTTGTCTCTTCTATAAGCCGCTCGATGCGGAGATGACGGCGATCGGCGATGTGACAAAGGACATGCTCAGGGTCATCGAGAACATCGGTCTCGTGCTGTTCGTCACGTCGGTCGGCTTCATCGCGGGACCGAACTTCTTCAGCAATCTGAAGAAGAATTTTAAGTCCTATGTCGCGATCGGAGCGGTCATTATCGCGAGCGGCACGGCAGCGGCTATTCTCTGCATTCTGATCGGCCGCGGGCTCGGTGAGCCGGACTCGAAGCGCCTGACAGCGATGGTCGCGGGCCTTTTCTCGGGCGCACTGACATCGACGCCGGCATTTTCCGCAGCAAAGTCAGCCGTCGATCCGGTCTATGAGGACATCGTATCGGTCGGCTACGGCATTGCCTATATCTTCGGCGTCATCGGCGTCGTTCTCTTTGTCCAGCTGATCCCAAAGATCAGGCATGCGGACATGAAGGAGGAGCTGAAGAAGATCACTGAGGTTGATGCCGGATCGAAGAAGAAGCGCATTCCTGACGAGCAGCTGCTTCACATGGACCCGTTCGGCTGCATGCCGTTTGCGCTCGCGATCGTCATCGGCATCTTTGTTGGTATGATCCGCATCCCGCTCTCCTCAAAGGGGCTTTCCGGGACGTGCTTCTCTCTGACGACGACGGGCGGCTGTCTGATTGCGGCTCTCGTGCTCGGTCATTTCGGGAGAATCGGAAGGGTCTCGATGATGCCGTATTACAGCTCACTCAAGGTCTTCCGTGAATTCGGCCTCGCGATGTTCCTCATCGGCGCGGGCGTTGCCGGAGGCGCAAGCTTTGTCGCAAACTTCCAGATCATCTACTTCGTCTACGGCGTGATCATCACGTGCGTGTCGATGTTCATCGGCTATCTGTTCGCGACAAAGGTCCTGAAGCTGAGCCTGCTCAACGCGCTCTCTTCGATCACGGGCGGCATGACATCGACGCCGGCCCTCGGGACGCTCATTTCCGTTGCCGGATCTGAGGATGTCGCGTCGGCTTATGCGGCGACCTATCCGGTGGCTCTGATCTGCGTCGTGCTCGCGACACAGTTTATGATTATTCTGTTCTGAAACAGCTGCATATTTGCTGATGAAAATGCCCTCTTTGCCGGACATATTTATGTACCGGTAAAGAGGGCATTTTGCGGCATCAATCTCTGTCTTATTGATGCGAGGCGCCGGACATGTGATCGTTAAGCCGTGGGGTAGGGAACCGCGGCCTGCGAATGGCGGGGAACTCAGTCAAATTCCCGCGTCAGGTTCCGGATCCAGTTCCCTTTCTTATAGTGGCGCAGGGCGAAGGGCATCTTCGCGAATTCATCTGTGCACATGAAGGTGTAGACAATGAGCGGCGGAAGCTTCAGGACGAAGGCGGAGATGAGCCCGAGCGGGACTGCGTAACACCACATGCAGATTATATCGAGCTTCATGCCGTATTTCGAGTCGCCGCCGCACCGGAACAGTGAGGAAATGAGGACCGTGTTGATGATCTGTCCGCACTGGTAAACAGTATTAATGAGAAGCATGACATGGAGGTATCTGCGCGCGGCCGTCGAAATTTTCACGAAATTCGGGACAATCGGGCTGATTGCCAGAAGGATGAGTCCGCCGATCACGCCGGCGTAAAGCGCGACGCGAAGGACGGACGCGGCATCGCTTTTTGCCGTGCCGAGCTCTCCCTCGCCGATTTCCTTGCCGAGAAGGATCGAGGAGGCCGACGAGATGCCGAAGCCGACCGTCGTGACAAGGTCCCGCGCGACGGTCACGACGGAATTGGCCGCGACGATGTCCGATCCGAGATGGCCCATGATGATCGAGTTTATGTTAAAGGCAAGTCCCCACATCGCGTCGTTGATGAATGCAGGCAGGGAGTAGACACAGAAGTCCCGGACGAGTGCGCGCGGAATGCGGAAGGTCGCTGCAAGGCCGCGCGGCATGATCCGCTGTCGCATGTAGTCGACGGCGCAGATCAGGAGCTCTATGCCTCTTGAGATCGAGGTCGCGAGTGCCGCGCCCTCGATGCCCATGGCCGGAAGACCGAGCAGTCCGAAAATGAAGACCGCGTTCAGCAGGACGTTGATCAGCAGCGTGACCGCAGAGATCACAGTCGACAGCTTGACACGCTCGCAGCTCTTCATGACCGCGAGGTACGGCTGGGAAATGCCCGCAAAGAAGTAGGAGAGCGCGACGAAACGAAGATAATGGCTGCCGGCCTTCGCGAGCTCCGGGACATTTGTCCAGATGCGCATGACATGTACAGGGCAGACGAAGGCGAGAACGGTCGCGAGCGTTGAGAAAGCCATGCAGATGACAAGGCCGATCCCGAAGATGCGCGCGATGGTCTTTCCGTCGCCCTTGCCCCAGTACTGCGCTGCCATGATCGTGATCGCGGAGTTGAGTCCGAAGTAGACAATGTTGAGCAGAAACTGCACCTGACCGGCGAGCGAGGAGGCCGACAGAGCGGTCTGCGATACGCGCCCGAGCATGACGACATCGGCCATGCTGACGGAGGATACGATGAGGTTCTGGATGACAATCGGCAGGACGAGCACGAAGAGCTCGTGCGTGAATCCAGGGCGGAATGTCTCCTTTCGTGTGCGTGACATTGATATAAGAATCCTTCCCTTTCGATGGTATTTACATTTTTCCGGTAATTTCGTATGATGTAGGCCGTGCACATTATGATAGCATAGGGGAAAGCAGTTAGACATGATTTATCTTGACTATTCGGCAAATACGCCGGTTGATCCGGCTGTTCTGAAGGTATATGCAGATACGGCGCTTCATTTCCCAGGCAATCCGAACTCCGCACATGCGGCGGGACGGGAAGCAGCCGGGGAGATGGCGCGCGTGACGGAACGGATCGCCGCAGAGCTCACATCGGTAAATGAAGGAAGCAAGGCTGTGCTTCCGGAGGAGCTGATTTATACGTCCGGCTCGAGCGAGTCGAACAATCTCGCTGTGAAGGGGCTCGCACACGCGCAGCGGCACAAGGGAAGGCACATTATTTCGACGGCGCTTGAGCACTCGTCCTTAAGCGGTGCGCTCACGGCACTGAAGGACCAGGGCTGGGAGATTGATCTCATTTCCACGGGGCGAGACGGGAAAATTGATCTTGAGGAGCTGCGAAGCCTTCTCAGGAAGGATACGGTCCTCGTTGCCGTGTCGGCTGTGGACAGCGAGCTCGGGACGAAGCAGCCCATCCGCGAGATCGCGGAGATTCTGAAGGACTTCCCGGGGACGAGGCTTCATGTGGACGCGACGCAGGCGGTCGGAAAGACGCCGCTTCTTTTCGATGGGGTCGATACACTGTGCTTTACGCCGCACAAGTTTTACGGTCTGCTCGGATGCGGAATCCTCTATAAGAGAAAGGGTGTGATTCTCGAGCCGCAGATTAACGGCGGCGTCAGCACGACGATGTACCGGAGCGGCACGCCTGATCTCGCGGGCGCAGCGGCGCTTGAGAAGGCACTTGACCTTGCGCTCACAGGCTATAGGGAGAGGACGAACCGCGTGCGCGCATTGAATGCGCGCCTTCGGAAGGCTCTCAGTGCGTATCCGGCGGTCAGCATCAATTCGCCGGAGGATGCTGTCCCGCACATTCTGAATCTCAGCGTGAAGGGGATTAAGGGGGATGCATTTCAGCAGGCACTTGACAAGAGAGGCGTGTGTGTTTCCGTGAAGTCGGCGTGCTCCGTGAAGGGAACGCCGTCGAAGGCCGTGTACGCTGTGTGCCATGACAGACGGCGCGCGATGGAGTCGTGGAGAATATCCTTAAGCCACCTGACAACGAATGAGGAGATCGACGGCTTTCTGCAGGCATTTGACGACTGCATGAGGGATGAGACGCTTACACAGAGAAAGTGAAGCTGGAAAGAGAGCATTATGGCGAGAAGAGAACTGGAACCATACGAGAAGATCGAGAGAAGCATTATTACGAAATACAGGAAAGAGCTGTGGCATCCGTTCATCGATGCGGTCGCGAAGTACCAGCTCGTGAACGAGGGCGACCGGATTGCTGTGTGCATTTCCGGAGGGAAGGATTCCTTCTGCATGGCGAAGCTCATGCAGGAGCTTGAGCGGCACGGAAAGGTGAAGTTTGAGGCCGTGTATCTGGTCATGGACCCGGGATACAACGAGATCAATCGCGCGAAGATTGAGAGCAACGCGGCCCTTCTTCATGTGCCGATTCAGATCTATGAGTCGAATATCTTTGACGTTGCGAACAGCCAGGACCACAGCCCATGCTATTTATGCGCGAAAATGCGCCGCGGCTGGCTCTACAACAAGGCAAAGGAGCTCGGCTGCAACAAGATCGCGCTCGGGCACCATTTCGACGATGTGATTGAGACGACGGTCATGAGCATGTTCTACAGCTCGCAGATCCGCGCGATGCTGCCGAAGCTGCACAGTGACCATTTCGAGGGAATGGAGCTGATCAGGCCCATGTACAAGGTCCACGAGCAGGATATCATTGCCTGGAGGCGCTACAATGAGCTGGAGTTCATCCAGTGCGCCTGCCGCTTCACGGAAAACTGCTCGATCTGTGACAACGGAGGCGGCGGGTCGAAGAGGCAGGAGATCAAGAATCTGATCCGCCGGATGAAGCGCGATACGCCGGACCTCGATCAGAGCATTTTCAATGCGATCCACTCGGTCTGTCTCGACACGATGCCGGGATGGACATATCACGGCGAGGAGCACAGCTTCCTCGAGGACTACGATTCCTGACAGAATACGCGGAAAATGACGAAGCGGCTCTGCCGGGGCGTATTTCCAGTGATGAAATGACGGCGAATTTTTGAAAACTGCATCAAAAAAGACCGGGCAGCGGAGAGAATGAAGCTCTCTGTTGCCCGGTCTTTTTGCAACGTGATTTATATGACTTGCCACAGGACAGGAGATGAATGTCATTTGCCCTGCATTTTTAGCTCCCTTTCGGCTCAGGAGACGACTGCCGTGCGGCCCTCGCTCTGACCGAATGTGATGTAGTGAATGTAATACCAGTGAAGATCGCGGCCTGCATAGTGTACGCGCAGGTCATAGTTCAGGCGACGGTATGTGTAGACATTGAAATTCGCGGATGCCTGACGACCCTCATACATGCCGTAGGTAATGAAGTGCTGGAATGCGCCCTGCGGATCATTTGCGTAGACGGCCTTGAGGTCTGCGTATTTATTGATGTAATAATCGAAATCATAGACTGCAGACATCTGGGAAACTGTGTAGACCGTGCCGTCGCGGCCGACTGCCGTGATTTCTGCCGGCTGAGCGGCCTCCTGCGTGTCTTCGGCTGCTGTGTCAGCAGAAGTGTCTGCGGCTGCCTGCGTGCTGTCTGTCGTATCTGAAGTGGCGACATATCCCTGGAACTCACCCCAGTAATTATTGGCATATGCGGCTCTGCGCGGAATCTCCACGTCATAATTTCCGCACTGCTCAAACTGCTGGCAGAAGATCGAAGCGGCCTGAGATGCGCCGTCCGCTGTGTTCGGGACGCTCTGAAGAGCGGCAAGGACACCGGAATAGCCGCCTGTGAGCTCTGTGCCGAGGAAATGAACCTGGCCCTCAATGCTTGCCGAATCATAGCCGGCCTGTGCGCAGTATGACATGAGCTCTGCCGTCAGAGAGCCGCTCCACTGGCAGAGACCGTAGTAGGAGCTCTGTGCTGTCGGGTCAAGACCGGATTCCTGATACATATTGCCGAGAATACCGCATGCCGCTGCTGTATTCAGCCCCAGCTCTCCGGTGAGATAATTAAAAATGACCTGTTCTGAGGATGCGCTGTCCGCCATGACATTGACTGAGCTGAGAGCCGTCGCTGCCGGAGTAACAGAAGCTGCCGCACATACGGCGGATAACGCAATGATGAACTGTCGTTTCATATATTGTCCTTTCTTGTGTATCTTACGGGTTTGCCAACGCCCTACCTCGTGTACGTGTAAGACATTAACACTTCTGTAACAACTTGTAAAGGAAAAAACAAAAATTCACAAATAGTTCGCAATTACAGACCGGGAAAATGACGTCCGCACAAATAGAATCAGGCAGCTTTTCGGAGGATGAAGCACGAAAATCCGGGGAGGTAAAAAGTGATATAGGAAAAATGCACAAATCATCCCCGGATAAAGACGGGAAAATGACCTGATTTTATAAAATCACGAGAAAGCTGCAAAAAAACAGCCGAAACGATCAGATATGACTTTGTTACGGAAAAGTTACAAAATATTACATCACCTGCAACAGACATGAAAAAGGGGCTGCCGCACCAAGGACGGTGCGGCAACCCCTTCATGGGACGTATTTATTCTTTAAAGAGAGACCAATCCGGCCGCTTCAGGCGGACAGGGAAGTCCGGATACAGCGCCATTAGCTGCAGTAGCGGAAGTTCTTGTCTGTGACAAGTCTTGCAAAGCTGAGGCCGAGCGGCAGCGCGAGGACAATGAGGAAGGCGCGGGTCAGCCACGTCGCGGCATCTGTGATCGAGGCCCCGGTGCCCATGTAGTAGATTCCACGGTACATGTACAGTCCCGGGACCATGATGACGATCGACGGAACAGTCAGCGCGATGCGCGGATAGCCGGTCATGTGGCGGACCTTCGACGCGATGACACCGGCGATGAAGGCACCGATGAATGCAGCGACACCGGCCGTGATGCCCTTGATACCGAGATCTACGAGTGTGAGCCTGGTTGTATTTGCAATCATGCCGACAAAGCCGGCCGCAGCGGCCATAGCTTTTGGGCTGTTGAACATCAAAGAGAATCCATATACACCGATGAAGCTGAACAGCAGCCGGAGTGCAAACTTGACATACGGATTCAGGGAGAGCTCCACAAAATCACTCGGATGGAAGTTGAGGATCGTCGCGACGACGCAGCCGGTGATCGTTGCGATCGTGATAATCATGAGCGCGTATGTGAGACGCTCGAGGCCGGACCTCATTTCCACCTTGAAAATGTCAAGCCCGCCGGTGATCAGCGGAAATCCCGGAATGATAAAGAGCATGGCACAGATATAACCGGCCTGGTGTGCCTCATCAATGGGAAGCACCCTTGAACAGAGCGAGATGGCCATAATATAAGCGGCGCAGCCGGCCGCGACGCCTGTTGCGACGCAGAAGAAGAGCGAGAGGCCCTTTCTGACCATGTAGACTCTGACATAGTTGCCGACCGCAGCTCCGATGAGGGCAAACAGCATCTCCCAGGGACCGCCTCCGAGCAGAAATGTGAAGGCCATACAGGCAAAGCCGGCCGCAAGTCCCTCATCCATCACGCTGTAGTTGGATGGCTTGTTCTTGATCTGGTCGAGAAGTTCGTGGAGATGGTCGATCGAATATTTTCCGGCATATTCAGGAAACTTCTTGACAAAAAGACTCATTTCCATCAGCTTGTCCGTGTTGACACCGGTTGTCTTCAGCGTCAGCGATTCAGAGAAGCTCTCCGCACCGTCCACGCAGGTATAATTAATGGAAATGAGACCAATGTCCTGCGTGCAGGTCAGGCCGAGTGCCTTTGCCACTGTGTTCATCGCATCTCTTGTCCGCCATGCTCCCGATCCGGCGGACAGCTGCAGCAGACCGACACGCCCGACGAAGGTGGCTCTCTCGGCGAGAGGAGCTTCTGTGGCGGGGACGTCGTCTGAGCTTGTCGTGAGGCTGTGCCAGTTGATGGCCATGTGGTGCTGCTTGGCCCGTTTTCGCGTTTTGCGATTCGTTTGGATCTGCTCGTCGCTCATTCTTGAAGAATCCTTCCTGTAATCATGAAAAATGAATTTATTCCTATACATTATATAGTGCTTTCCCGAGGATGCAAACCCTTTCGCGCAATCCCGATTTCAATATCAGCACTCGATTAAAAAGAGTGCTGATTTTTTGTTGACTTTTGCCGGCATGGCGTTTATAGTAGATTTTATTGAGAGTTATACTCTGACTAGAACAAGGAGTGAATATACGATGGCAAAAACAGGAAATCTTTCGATTAACAGTGAAAACATGATGCCGATCATCAAGAAATGGCTCTATTCGGACCGTGATATTTTTATCCGCGAGCAGGTCTCAAATGCCTGCGACGCAATCACGAAGCTGAAGAGACTGGAGGGCATCGGCGAGTTCAAGCCGGCGGACGACTATAAATATGAAGTCCATGTCACGGTCAATCCGGACGCGAAGACGCTGACCTTCGAGGATGACGGTATCGGCATGACGGAGGACGAGGTCGTCAAATATATCACGCAGATTGCATTTTCCGGTGCTACGGAGTTCATCAAGAAGTACAAGGACAAGGCGGCCGGCGACGATATCATCGGTCACTTCGGTCTTGGCTTTTATTCAGCCTTCATGGTTGCCGACAAGGTCACGATTGACACAAAGTCCTATCTTCCGGACGCAAAGCCGGTCCACTGGGAGAGCGACGGCAACTCCGAGTATACAATCGATGAGGGAACAAAGGATACGATCGGAACAAAGATTACGCTGTTCCTGAATGACGACTGCCTCGAGTTCTGCAATGAGTTCAAGGTTCGCGAGGTCCTGAAGAAGTACTGCGGCTTCATGCCGTATCCGATTTATCTCGAGGATGTCGGCAAGGACGCGAAGAAGCGCGAGGAAGAGGCAGAGAAGCGCCGCGTCGAGGAACACGAGAAGAAGGTGAAAGAGGCCGCTGAAAAGGGCGAGGAGGCCCCGGCAATGGAAGAGAAGCCGGCTCCGGAACCGATCAACGACACAGAGCCGCTCTGGACGAAGATGCCGAGCGAATGCAAGGACGAGGACTACAAGGAATTCTATAGAAAGGTCTTCAACGATTACAAGGAGCCGCTGTTCTGGATCCACCTGAAGACCGATTATCCGTTCAATCTCCGCGGCATCATTTATTTCCCGAAGATCAATACGGAGTATGATGCGCTGGAGTCACAGATCAAGCTGTACAACAACCAGGTCTTCATCGCGGACAACATCAAGGAGGTCATTCCGGAATTCCTGATGACACTGAAGGGCGTCATCGACTGCCCGGACCTTCCGCTCAATGTGTCCCGCTCTGCGCTGCAGAATGACGGAACCGTCAAGAAGATTTCGGAGTACATTTCCAGAAAGATGGCGGAGAAGCTCTCCGGCATGTGCAAGACGGACCGCACGAAATACGAGAGTGTCTGGGATGACATCGCTCCGTTTATCAAGTACGGCTGCATCCGCGACGAGAAGTTCGAGAAAAAGATGGCGGATTACATGCTCTTCAAGGACCTTGACGGCAAGTATCTGACACTGAAGGAGTACGAAGACAAGAACGGGATCGGAGAGAAGGCGAAGGAGGAGAAGCCGGCGAAGGCTGAGGCTGAGATCCTTGACGCGGACGGAAAGCCGATCAAGAAGGAGAAGGCGGAAGCAGAGGTTCTCGACGCCAATGGCAATCCGATCAAGAAGGAGGAGGACAAGACCTCTGAGAGTAAGGACGAGGGCAAGACGGAAGACGAGAAGAAGGAGCCGGAGAAGTCTGTCATTTATTATGTGACGGATGAGGTTCAGCAGGCCCAGTATATCACGATGTTCCGCCAGAACGGCAAGGACGCGGTCATCCTCAAGGAGAATATCGACCAGCCGTTCATCAATCAGCTCGAGCAGAAGAACGATAATATCCGCTTCGCGAGAATCGACTCCGAGCTCGCCGATGAATTCAAGGGCGAGGGCGAGGTGTCCAAGGAGGATGCGGATTCTCTGACCGCGACATTCCGCAAGCATCTCGGCAAGGACAAGCTCAAGGTGAAGGTCGAGAACATGAAGGACAAGGACGTCGCCGCGATCGTTACGCTGTCCGAGGATCAGCGCCGCATGAAGGACATGATGAAGATGTACGGCATGTCCGGCATGGGCGATGTGGATGAGGGCGAGACGCTCGTATTAAATGAGAACCATCCGCTCGTCAGGTTCGTGCTGGAGCACAAGAAGAGTCAGTCTGTTCCGGTGATCTGCCAGCAGCTCTATGATCTCGCGAGAATCTCTCAGCATCCGCTGACGCAGGATGAGATGAACGCATTTATGAAGCGCTCAAATGAGATTATGCTTCTTCTTACGAAGTGATCGGAGCCGTCTCGATTCCGGCCTTCTTTAAAAATGCGTCCACATATTCATCCCAGATCCTGTCGGCCGTCTTGTCCATCGTAAATGTCCGGTACGAGGTCCCTGTTGTGAGATACAGCTCCGTGCCGCTGTACCGGAGATTGAGACAGAGGCCGGGGACCTGGTCCTCCGGAAGCGCGAGGCCGTTCTGCCGAAGAAGGGCCGATGCGCTCTCTGCGGAGGAGAAGAAGACGAAGCGGAAGAAGAGCGGCGTGCGCTTTCCGCGGATCAGATCAAAGCACCTCTCCCTGACGTCTTTCCAGGCGACGAGATCGGCCGGCCCGCGGTTTTTTGCATTTTCCGGCTGATCATCCGTTTCTTCGGCCTCTCCGAAGAAGCGCCGCTCCAGCCTGCCGTCGATTGTGAAGGTGCAGAATGTGGTGATCACCGCCTCTGCCAGACGGAAATTGTCCAGCATATTTCCGATCAGGAAGCCGGACATGAATTTGCGAACATCGCTGATTTTACGTGCAATCATGGGAATCCTTTCATTTGTAATGATTCAGTGCCCCTCAGAAATAACGAGCCCGGGGCTGAATCATTAATTTTTTATTGCGTGCCTTTTCAGTGTACATCGAAATGACCCGTCACACAATTGGCTGCGTCACAGTTTGCTCGCAGACTTTATGGAATGTTTACTTGTTAGCGTGAAGTGGCTATGCTATAATTTATCTGGTATTAAGAACTACGTGTGATGGTTTTCCGGAAAAGAGGCGCCTATGAAATTCAGAATAGCAATGGACAGCGGCGGAGAACTTCCTGCTGACCTTAGAGGCAACGATGCATTTGTCACAATTCCGCTGACACTTGACATAGGCGGTGAGTCGATCGTGGACGACGGCCATGAGAGCCAGCTCCGGATTGTCGGGAAGATTGCGGCTGACCCGCACTGCCCGAAGACGGCGTGCCCGTCCCCCGAGGCGTATCTGAATGCATTTTCTGAAGAGGCAGAGCACAACTTCGCGATCACGCTCTCGAGTGAGTTGTCCGGCTCCTATCAGAGCGCGATGATTGCAAAGGATATGTTTGAGGATGAGCACCCGGACGCGAAAATCTATGTGTTTAACTCGAGGTCCTCATCGGTCGGAGAGTCGCTTGTACTCCTGAAAATCGTGGAGCTCGAGGAGAAGGGCCTTTCATTTGACGAGATTGTGGCAGAGGTGGAGGCCTATATCTCGGTCAGAAACACGCTGTTTGTTCTGGATAATCTGGAGACGCTGCGAAAGAACGGGCGCCTCAGCCGGTTCAAGGCGGCTGCTGCCAGCGTGCTCCGGATCAAGCCGATCTGCTACGGTACACCCGAGGGCGTCATCGGTCAGCTGGACCAGGCGAGAGGCATCAACAAGGCGATTGTCAAGATGGTCCAGTATGCGGTGGAGAGAACGCCGGACCCGGAAAACAGGGTCCTCGGCATCTCGTACGTGAACTGCAGGGACAGGGCGATGATTGTCCGCGATGAGCTGCTGAAGCGTATGAATGTGAAGGAAGTCTTCATGACGGAGACGGGAGGTCTTTCGACCGTCTACGCAAATGACGGCGGTATCATTGTTGCGATCTGAGGTCGGCCGGTGTATACTGGATATAATGTCCATTGGACAATCTATGCAGGGAGCGGATTTCATGAGTCAGAAGAAAGTCAATGAGTACAAGGAATACAAGAAGAACCGCGGCAAGATCCTGAAGAGGGAGAAGCGCATGCGGAGACTGGAGTATCTGCTGATTGCAGCCGTGTGTGCCGTCTTGGTCGGATGGTTCGGCTGGTCAATCTACAGCAACGCCAAGTCGTCCGCGGATGCGAAGGAGAAGCAGGCAGCGGAGACGGTCACGTCGATCGACATGAGCGCATATGCTGATTATGTATCGGGTCTCCAGACGAGCTTCAGCGCGTCCTGACGATGACGGGGATTCTTGAAAACTCAGATGGAAAAATGAAGGGACTGCGGTAGTGCTGCGGTCCTTTTTTTGCGGCAAAAAGGACCGGGGCGAAATTCTGCGATTCCGTCCCGGCCCTTTTTGACCAAATCTATAAGCACCCCAGACTCGGAGCGCTGAATTATTACATTTTCACAACGTTAGCAGCCTGCGGTCCACGAGCGCCCTGCTGAACATCAAATGTAACTTCCTGGCCCTCTTCAAGAGACTTGAAGCCCTCACCCTGGATGGCGGAGAAATGTACGAATACGTCCTTTCCGTCCTCGCCGGTGATGAATCCATAGCCCTTCTCAGCGTTGAACCACTTGACTTTACCCTTGTTCATTGTGTTACCTCCATTGAAATATAAAAAAATGATAGCGCCGGCAAAAAAAATTCACCGGATATTACAGATTACAGGCCCTCACGCATATAATCTCTAATAACCAGTGAATACATGTGCTTCCTAAACCATACCATGGATTATAGACGGAATCTTCAAATACGTCAACAAAAACATACCAGCTCCGAATATTTCTGTTCAAAATAACAAGAAACGACCGAAAACGTTTCCAATTGCGCCTCCGAGGGCCGGAAAAAGGACTTTATTTGAAAGAAGCTTTCGTGTATGATAAGGGCAAGTGAGGTGAACCTATGAGTACAGTTCTGATTAAGAATGGTTATGTCGTGGATCCCGATACAAAATTTGAGGGAAAGGCCGACATACTGGTCAAAGACGGCCTGATCGAGAGGGTCGCGCCGTCTCTTGATGAAGAGGCGGACCGCGTGCTGGACGCGGAGGGACTTACCGTCATGCCGGGTCTTGTTGACCTGCATGTCCATCTGCGGGATCCCGGCCAGGAGTACAAGGAAGATGTCAGCACCGGCGGCGAGGCGGCCGCTCACGGAGGAGTGACTTCTCTGATGGCGATGCCGAATACACACCCGCCGATGGATTCTGTGAACCGGATCGGCTATGTCGTCAACAAGGCGAAGACACAGGCCCCGGTCCATGTCTATCAGGCATCCTCCATCACGAAGGGAATGAACGGCGAGGAGCTCGTCGATTTTGAGTCGATCTGCAAATACGGCGTCAAGGCGTTCTCAGAGGACGGAAAGTCCGTGATGAACGCGAACCTTCTCCGCTCCGCCATGCGTGAGGCGAAGAAATATGACGCGCTGATCGCCGAGCACTGCGAGGACATCACCATGGTCTGCGGCGGCGTGATGAACGACGACGAAAATGCAGTAAAACTCGGATATCCGGGTATCTCGAATTCAACGGAGGACGTCATCGTCGCGCGCGACTGCATCCTCGCGAAGGAGACCGGTGTGCGGCTTCATCTCTGCCACTGCAGCACCGCCGATTCCGTCAGCATCATCCGCAGCGCAAAGCGCGACGGCGTGCATGTGACCGCTGAGGTGTGCCCGCATCATTTTACACTGACATCGGATGATATTCCGGGCGATGACGCGAACTTCAAGATGAACCCGCCTCTCCGCACAAAGAGAGATGTCGAGGCTCTTCGCGCAGGTCTTGCGGATGGGACGATCGACTGCATCAGCACCGATCACGCGCCGCACAGCATGGACGAGAAGAGACGCGGCTTCCGCAGTGCTCCGTTCGGCATTACGGGCCTCGAGACATCGGCGGCTCTTGCGTACACGGAGCTCGTGAAGCCGGGCATTCTGACTCTGATGCAGATGGCTGAGAAGATGAGCTTCAATCCGGCGAAGATCCTGAAGATCAATGCGGGATCTCTGCGGGAGGGTATGCCCGCGGATATCGCGGTCTTTGATTTTGAAAATGAATACACCATCGATCCGAAGACCTTCGTCTCGAAGGGAAAGAATACCCCGTTTGCGGGAAAGAAGGTCTTTGGAAAGACGATTTATACACTGACAGACGGCAATGTCGTCTGGGAGGAGCGCAGATGATTGGAAAACTGATAGAAGGTATTAAGCGGACGGGCGCTCCGATTGTCGTCGGTCTCGATCCGCAGATGAAATTCATCCCGGCAAGTGTGAAGAAAGAGGCGTATGACAAGTACGGCGAGACCCTCGAGGGAGCTGCCGAGTCATTCTTCCTCTTCAACAAGGCCATTGTTGATGCGGTCTGTGACCTGGTCCCGGCCGTCAAGCCGCAGGTCGCCATGTATGAGGCGCTCGGAATCCCGGGCCTTCAGGCATTCAAGAGAACGGTGGATTACTGCCATGAGAAGGGGCTTCTGGTGATTGGCGATGTAAAGCGCGGCGACATCGGTTCGACGAGCCTTGCCTATGCCACGGCCCATCTCGGAAGCGTTGAGATCGGCGGAAAGAAGGTTGAGCCGTTCGGCGAGGATTTCGCGACGGTCAATCCGTATCTCGGATCGGATGGTGTAAAGCCGTTCGTCGATGTCTGCCGGGAGAATAACAAGGGTATCTTCGTCCTTGTCAAGACCTCCAATCCTTCGAGCGGAGAGTTCCAGGACCGCGAGGTGGATGGAAAGCCGCTCTATGAGCTGGTCGGCGAAAAGGTCCGCGAGTGGGGCGAGGACGCGATGGATGATTCCGGCTACTCAGAGGTCGGAGCAGTCGTCGGAGCCACTTACCCGGAAATGGGTGCAAAGCTGAGAAAGGTTATGCCGAAGAGCTTTATTCTGGTCCCGGGCTACGGGGCGCAGGGAGGCACAGGCAAGGATCTTGTCCCGTTCTTCAATGAGGACGGACTCGGCGCGATTGTCAATTCTTCCCGCGGTATCATCGCCGCGTGGCAGAAGGAACGCTACGCCTCATTCGGCGAGGCCGCTTTCGCGGACGCGTCGAGACAGGCTGTCCTTGACATGAAGAAGGACATCGGGGAGGCATTAGGAAAATGAAGATAAAAGAGACAGCCAGAGTCGTCTCACAGGAGATGATATCTGAAGGAATTTACAGCCTGACACTGTCTGTGTCCTTTGCGGACCAGATCCGTGCCGGTCAGTTCGTGTCTCTCTTCCTGAACGACCGGAGCAGAATGCTGCCCCGGCCGATTTCTGTGTGTGAGACAAATCCGGAGAAGAAAACCATGCGGCTTGTCTACCGCGTGACCGGGCCCGAGAAGGGCACTGCTGAGCTTGCTGAGCTTACAGCGGGTGACGGCGTCGATGTGCTGGGTCCGCTCGGCAACGGCTTCCCGCTCGATGCGGCCGCGGGAAAGCGGATTCTCCTTGTGGGAGGCGGCATCGGGATTCCGCCGATGCTCATGAGCTGCGAGCAGCTTCTTGCGCTTCCGGAGGACAAGAGACCGGAGAAGGTGACCTTCGCGGTCGGTTACAGAACAGATGACACCTACCTGCTGGATGACCTGAAGAGACGCGCGGATGTGCTCGTCTCCACGGATGACGGCTCGCTCGGAACCCACGGAACGGTCATCGATGCGATCCGCGAGGGACAGGCGGATGCGGACGTCATGTTTGCGTGCGGTCCGAAGCCGATGCTCCGGGCCGTCAAGACGTACTGCGAGGAGAAGGGCATCGTCTGCTATGTCTCCATGGAGGAGCGCATGGCCTGCGGAGTCGGCGTGTGCCTCGGCTGCGTCTGCCGCACGACGGACGTGAACGACCACTCGAAGGTGAAAAATGCCCGTGTCTGCAAGGACGGGCCTGTGTTTAATGCGGAGGAGGTCGATCTGACATGAATACAAATGAGAAGAAGACAGCCCCTGCCGGAAATGAACCGGAAATGGCTGTGACGATTGCCGGCGTGACATTCAAGAACCCGGTTTTCACCTGCAGCGGCTGCTACGGCGCGGGACAGGAATACAGTGAGTTTATTGATCTCTCGAAGCTTGGCGCCGTCACGGCAAAGGGAATCGCGGATGTCCCGTGGGAGGGAAATCCGACGCCCCGTGTCTGTGAAATCCCGTCCGGCATGATGAACTGCATCGGACTTCAGAACCCGGGCGTCAAGGTCTTCAAGGAGAGAGATCTTCCGTTCCTTCGTGAGCAGAACACAGGCGTGATCGTCAATGTGGTCGGTCACGAGGAGGACGAGTATCTCCGTGTGATCGATGCGCTGCAGGATGAGGAGGGAATCGATCTTCTCGAGATCAATATTTCCTGCCCGAACGTGAAGAACGGAGGGCTTTCCCTCGGAACGGACCCGAAGCAGGTAGAAGCGATTACAAGGGCGTGCAAGGAGCACGCGAAGCAGCCGGTCATGATGAAGCTCTCGCCGAATGTGACGGACATAAAGGAAATCGCAAAGGCCGCGGAGGCGGGCGGTGCAGATGCTGTGTCGCTGATCAATTCCCTGACGGGCATGAAGATCGATGTTGAGCGGCAGACCTTCGTCCTGGCGAACAAGACAGGCGGCATGTCCGGCCCGGCCATTCATCCACTGGCGGTCCGCATGGTCTACGAGGCATCCCACGCGGTCCATATCCCGGTTGTCGGCATGGGCGGCATCGTGAAGGCAGAGGATGCCATTGAGATGATGCTCGCGGGCGCGAGCGCCGTGTCAGTCGGCATGGCGAACTTTGTCAATCCGTACGCGCCGCTTGAGATTCTGGACGGCATGAAGCAGTACCTGATCAGACACGGGATCCGCGACGTCAATGAGATTGTCGGCGCGGTTCACTGAAGGAAAGACAGTATCATGATAAGGGGCTTTGGGAGGAAAGCATGGAACAGTACAAAGAGGAATTTATTCATTTTATGGTTGACTGCGGCGTCCTGAGATTCGGGGATTTCGTCACGAAGAGCGGACGGAAGACGCCATTTTTCGTGAATACGGGAAACTATCAGACCGGCTCACAGCTGAGAAGACTCGGCCAGTATTACGCGAGAGCAATCGCAGATACCTTCGGCACGGATTTTGATATCCTGTTCGGACCGGCCTACAAGGGCATCCCGCTCTCTGTCGCGGCGTCGATTGCGCTGGAGGAGCAGTACGGTGCGGATGTCCGCTACTGCTCGAACCGCAAGGAGGTCAAGGACCATGGCGACAAGGGCATTCTGCTCGGCTCAAAGATCGGAGACGGTGACCGCGTTGTCATTATCGAGGACGTGACAACAGCGGGCACATCGATCAAGGAGACGCTGCCGATTATCAAGGCACAGGGGAAGGCGGATGTGCTCGGCCTTGTTGTGTCTGTGGACCGCTGCGAGCGCGGTCAGGGCGAGAAGGGGGCCCTGCAGGAGATCGGGGAGACATACGGTCTCAAGACGTGCGCGATCGTCACCATGAAGGAGGTCATCGAGTGCCTGTACAACCGTGAGTACAATGGACGCGTCGTCATTGATGACAAGCTGAAGAGCGCCATTGACGCGTACTACGATACATACGGTGTCCGCGCGTGACGAGCGCAGCCGCAGGGTAAAACGGATCAGAAGAGCAGGGCTGGTCTGCTTTATTATCTATATGGCCGCCCTGATTTATTTTCTGTTTTTTGCCGACTGGTTCGGACACGCGCCGGGGGTGCACGGGGATTACCACTACAACCTGGTTCCGTTTGCCGAGATCAGGCGGTTCCTGACGGCTGGAAAAAAGCTGACGGCCGGAGCCGTATTTCTGAATCTCGGAGGAAATATCATCGGATTTATTCCGTTCGGTTTTTTTCTTCCCGTCATTGACCGGCATTTCCGGAGCGTTCCGAAGGTGACGTTCCTCGGTATGCTGCTCAGCGCGGCTGTCGAGCTGACACAGCTCGTGACCAAGATCGGGACCTGCGATGTCGATGATGTGATCCTGAATACGCTGGGAACGCTGATCGGTGTGCTGCTGTTTATGTATGCAGACATCCTCAGGATCAGAAAAGAGAAGAGAGCGCGGAGAGATGCACAAGACAAAGGATAACAAGTATACATTTATTGAAAAGAAGAAATCAAAGGGCGGGATCCTCGCGGCAGAGCTTGCGGGGGCAAGTCTCGTCCTTCTGATTATTGATGCCATTCTTTCATTTGCTTTTCAGGGCTCGGCAGGAGCCATTGCAGGCGTCATCGCGCTCGCCGCAATGGTGCTGTCCGTCTATGGCTTTATCACCGGCATGCGGTCCTTCAGCGACAAGGAATGCTCGCCGAAATATTCCGTGATCGGCTCGATCTTCTCGGGTGTCGTCATGGTCGGCTGGCTGACGATCTTTCTGACCGGACTTTGAAGGAAATGACGGAGGAATGCAGATGGACATGAATGAGATGGAACAGGGCACGGATGAGGAATTTCTGCGGGAGCGCGCGGCCGGTGCGCGGAGCCGGACCAGGGAGATACTTGAGGAGACGAGTGTGCCGGAGCCGTTCCGGGATTTTTTCCGGAGAACAGCCCGGTTTATGCTCACGGTCAGAAAGCCTGCCGGAAATGAGACTCATGCGGAGCTCAGGGAGCTGAACCATGCGATGTACGCAGATATCCTTCCTGACAGCTACGGCTCATCCTATGCCAATCCGGAGTATGCTGCGGAAAAGCTCGGCGGGGAATACGGCCCGCTTCTTTCAGCGGTATATGCTGAGATCCGCGGTCTGATCCCTGCTGTCTATGAGGATGACACGGAGGGACAGGCGGTCCTCTTTGAGCTCTTCCTCGAGCTCTACTCGGAATTTGAGGAGGAGCCCCCGAAGGCGGAAACCGTGCGCCGGATCTTCGGCGACTATATCCGGGATTATGCGGAACCATATCTTATGGAGAGGATTCGCGCACAGGTCGATCCCGCGAAGAATTTCGCGGTCCGGATTATCGAGGGATCGGATCCGTCCGATCTCCGGTACCTGTACAGCTACGGCGAATATGTCTCGGAGGAGACTCTCGAGACGGCCCGCTTCATCGGCAGCCTGCCGGAGGAGGAGATCGCGCGCGCAGCCGGGACATTCACGGAAGGGTACCGGATGGGATTTGTCCACGCGCACAAGGACCTCTCGAAGAAGAAAACGGTGCAGCTCGTCTATGAGCTCGGCTTTGAGCGCATCATGAAACGGGCTGTTCAGAATTTCAGGGAGATGGGCCTTGAGACGACGGCCGAGCGCGCTCCGGTGCGTCTCATCTCGCGCGGGCCGAACCGCCACAACGGGTACACGGGGGCGGTCCCGAACCTTCAGTTCGATTATGATCACAGAGAGGATCTCGCGCTCGTGCTCGATGAGCGGTTCATTTCCATGAGGAAGCGCCTGCAGCAGGAGTGCTTTGAAAGTGTGAAGCAGCTGGCGCGGAGGCATGCGGGCCCTGCCGTACAGGAGGCGTTCGGGCGGGAGCCATTTGTGCCTGAGAGCCACGCGCATGCGATCCGGATGTCGACGGCGCAGCTTCCTGCGTACATTGATCTGAAGACAGAGCTCCGCACCATTACGCAGCGGTATATTCCGGGAAATGAGAGAAGCTTTACGATTATGGATTTCCCGGTCCCGGAGGTTGGGCCGCGCTTCCCGGAAATCTTTGAGGATACGCTCCGTGTGAATACACTGGACTCGGAGGAATACGGCCGGATCCAGCAGTATCTGATCGACGCGCTCGACCAGGGAGACTACGTGAAGGTGAACGGGCGCGCGGGCAACGAGACGGACCTTGTGATCGCGCTTCACGAGCTTGATGATCCGGATACGCAGACAGATTTCGAGAACTGCGTCGCGGATGTCAATATCCCGGTCGGAGAGGTGTTTACATCGCCCAGGCTTCGTGGAACGAGCGGCCTTCTCCATGTAAAGCGTGTCTTTCTCGAGGGCTATGAGTTTCGGGACCTCAGGATCACGCTGAAGGACGGGTACATCGACTCGGCGGACTGCGGGAACTTTGAGGATCCGGAGGAGAATCGGCGCTATATCGATGAAAACATCCTGTTCCATCACCCGACGCTGACGATCGGGGAATTCGCGATCGGAACGAACACCACGGCCTACGTGATGGCGAGAAAATACGGGATCGAGGCGAAGATGCCGATCCTGATCGCGGAGAAGACGGGACCTCATTTTGCAATGGGGGACACCTGCTACAGCTTCGAGGAGGACAACAGGGTCTATAATCCGGACGGAAAGGAGATCATCGCGCGCGACAACGAGCACACGCTGGTGAGAAAGACGGACCCTTCGAAGGCATATTACGGGTGCCACACGGATATTACGATTCCGTACGACGAGCTCGGCAGCATCACGGTCCTTAGGAGAGACGGCGGGGAGACCGTGCTGATCCGTGACGGCCGCTTCGTTCTTCCGGGAACAGAGCCGCTGAATGAGCCGCTTGACGCGCAGGAATCGTAATTACCCGCTTTACTTTGATAAATTCTGAATTTATAATCTATCTGTATTATTCAGCGCCCCGCGGTATGATCCGGAACTCGAACAGGGAGCCTGCTCATTGAGAGATTTCCGGGTGTATTGAATCTGGGGCTGAATAGCAGGACATGAGCAACTGAAAGGAGACTTACATGGCAACAGTCAGCATTGTAATGGGATCGGATTCAGATATGCCGGTCATGGCAAAGGCAGCGGCGACACTCGATGAGCTGGGCATTTCCTATGAAATGAATATCATTTCCGCTCACAGAGAGCCGGATGAGTTTTTTGAGTACGCGAAGGGTGCCGAGGGCCGCGGAATCAAGGTGATTATCGCAGGCGCAGGTATGGCGGCTCATCTGCCGGGCATGTGCGCGGCACTGTTCCCGCTTCCGGTTATCGGAATTCCGATGCACACGACATCACTCGGCGGCAGAGATTCTCTGTATTCAATCGTTCAGATGCCGAGCGGCATTCCGGTTGCGACGGTTGCCATCGGCGGCGCAAAGAATGCGGCTATTCTGGCGGCAAAGATCCTCGCTGTATCGGATCCGGACCTGCTTCAGAGACTGAAGGATTATTCCGAGGCGATGAAGAATGAGGTTGAGGCCAAGAACGCAAGGCTGCAGGAGAAGGGTTATCAGCACTACGCGGACTGAGACAGTACCTACAACAATGAGAATGAGAGGTCAGTATGGATTACAAGAGTTCAGGTGTGGATATTGAGGCCGGTTACAAGTCGGTCGAGCTCATGAAGGAGCATGTAAAGAAGACAATGCGCGAGGAAGTGCTCGGAGGTCTCGGCGGCTTCTCCGGCGCGTTCGCGATGGACAAGTTCAAGAGCATGGAGCATCCGACACTTCTTTCCGGCACAGACGGCGTCGGAACGAAGCTGAAGCTTGCATTTGTCATGAACAAATATGATACGGTCGGTATCGACTGCGTCGCGATGTGCGTGAACGACGTCGCATGCGCGGGCGGCGAGCCGCTGTTCTTCCTCGACTACATCGCGTGCGGGAAGAACTATCCGGAGCGGATCGCGGACATCGTCAAGGGTGTTGCCGACGGCTGCGTCCAGTCGGAGGCTGCTCTGATCGGCGGTGAGACGGCGGAGATGCCGGGCTTTTATCCGGTCGATGAGTTCGATCTCGCGGGCTTCGCGGTCGGCATCGTCGATAAGAAGGACATTATTACGGGCGAGAACCTGAAGGACGGAGACGTTCTGATCGGCCTTGCTTCTTCGGGTGTCCATTCCAACGGCTTTTCGCTGGTCCGCAAGATCTTCGAGATGACGCCGGAGGCAATGGGTGAGTACGATGAGAAGCTCGGAAGCACAGTCGGAGAGGCACTTTTGAAGCCGACGAAGATTTATGTGAAGGCACTGAAGTCCATCAAGAACGCAGGCGTCCGCGTGAAGGCATGCAGCCACATCACGGGCGGCGGCTTCTACGAGAATGTCCCGAGAATGCTGAAGGACGGCACACGTGCGGTCATCGAGAAGAACTCGTATACTGTCCCGTATCTCTTCCGTCTGATGGCGGAGAAGGGCGAGGTCGAGGAGCATGTGATGTACAATACATACAACATGGGAATCGGCATGGTACTTGCGGTTGACCCGGCTGACGTGGACACTGCGATGGAAGCGGTAAAGCGCGCCGGCGAGACTCCTTACAGAATTGGCCGTATTGTAAACGGTGAGAAGGGCGTAGATCTCGTATGAGTGAAGAAAATAAGACAATGAAGCTTGCTGTCCTGGTATCAGGCGGCGGAACCAATCTTCAGGCAATTATTGACGCGATTGCGAAAAAGCAGATCCACGGTGCGGAGATCGCAGTCGTCATCAGCAACAATGAAAATGCGTATGCCTTAAAGCGCGCGGAGGCAGCGGGCCTCATGGGCATCTGCCTCAGCCCGAAGAAATATGACAGCAGAGATAATTTTAATCACGATTTGAAGGACATCCTGGATTCCTTCCATGTTGATCTCATTGTTTTGGCGGGGTGTCTTATGCAGATGCCGCCGGAGATCGTCGACGCGTATCCGAACCGGATCATCAATATCCATCCGGCCCTGATCCCGTCCTTCTGCGGAAAGGGCTGCTACGGCCTTCATGTCCATGAGAAGGCGCTCGCAAGAGGCGTGAAGGTTTCCGGCGCGACCGTTCATTTCGTCAACAGTGATCTGGACGCAGGTCCGATTATTCTGCAGCAGGCTGTCAATGTCGAGGAAGGCGATACGCCGGAGACACTGCAGAAGAGAATCATGGAGCAGGCCGAGTGGAAGATTCTTCCGAAGGCGATTGACCTCATTGCACAGGGCAAGGTCTCTGTCGATGAGAACAACATCGTACATATCGCAAAATGAATCCTGACCTGTAGCTATACTAGGAGGAAATATATATGGGTATGAAGGTTCTGATTGTCGGAGGAGGCGGCCGTGAGCATGCGATCGCGTGGGCGGTCGCGAAGAGCCCGAAGGTCGACAAGATTTACTGCGCTCCGGGAAATGCAGGCATCGCATCTGTTGCGGAGTGCGTGCCGATCGGCGCGATGGAATTTGACAAGCTGGTCGATTTTGCGAAGGAGAAGCAGATTGACCTCACTGTCGTCGGTATGGATGATCCGCTCGTCGGCGGCATTGTCGACAAATTCGAGGCGGCGGGGCTCCGCGTGTTCGGACCGCGGAAGAATGCGGCGATTCTCGAGGGATCCAAGGCATTCTCCAAGGACCTCATGAAGAAATACCACATTCCGACGGCGGAATATACGACGGTCCACTCGCCGGAAGAGGCCTATGAGTACATCAAGACCTGCAAGTATCCGACTGTCCTCAAGGCCGACGGGCTTGCGCTCGGCAAGGGCGTTCTGATCTGCAATACGTATGAAGAGGCGAAGGCCGGTGTCAAGGAGCTCATGGAGGACAAGAAGTTCGGCGCATCGGGCGACAATGTCGTCATCGAGGAATTCATGACGGGCCGCGAGATCTCTGTCCTTTCATTTGTCGATGGAAAGACGATCAAGCTGATGGCCTCTGCCATGGACCACAAGAGAGCCGGAGACGGAGATACGGGCCTCAACACAGGAGGCATGGGCAACTTCTCACCGAGCCCGTTCTATACGCCGGAGGTCGACGCGTTCTGCAAGAAGTACATTTACCAGCCGACCGTCGACGCAATGGCTGCCGAGGGACGGCCGTTCAAGGGCGTCATTTTCTTCGGACTCATGCTGACGGATGACGGGCCGAAGGTCCTTGAGTACAACGCGCGCTTCGGCGATCCGGAGGCGCAGGTCGTTCTCCCGAGACTGGAGACGGATATCGTCGATGTCTTTAACGCGTGCATCGACGGGACACTCGATCAGATTGATCTGAAGTTCAGCGATCAGGCCTGCCTGTGTGTCGTTCTCGCGTCCGACGGCTATCCGGTCAGCTACAAGACCGGCTTCCCGATCAGCGGACTTGAGACCTTTGAGGGCAAAAAGGATGAATTTGTGTTCCACGCGGGAACAAAATTCAACGAGAAGGGTCAGATCGTCACAAATGGCGGCCGTGTTCTCGCTGTCACAGCACTCGCTCCGACACTGAAGGAGGCGAGGGCGAAGGCCTACGCCGCAACAGAGCGGATTTCATTTGCCAATAAATATATGCGGCACGATATCGGTCACGCGATCGACGAGGTGTGATCAATGTTCTGCAGAATGCAGGACTGATGCGGCGTGATCTGCCGGTATGCGCAGTACACGTGCTCTTTGCGGGAGCGCGCGTATTGCGCATTTTTGCGCCGTAAACAGGAAGGATCGGCAGGGATATAAATTTTATCTATTGAGAACTCACAAAAGAATTGATTTGCTTATATGAGAATTCAATGGTATTCTCATAGCATCAAAAAACCTATAGAAACTATAGGAAAAGGAGAAGGAATGGCGGAACCCATTATTTCCATACGTCATCTCCAGAAGTCGTTCGGCAGTCCGAAGGCGGAGGTCGAGGCGATCCGGGATGTCAGTATTGATATAGAAAAAGGTGAAATATATGGTATCATCGGCCTGTCGGGGGCCGGGAAATCGACGCTCGTCCGCTGTATCAATTATCTCGAGCGTCCGACCGGCGGCCAGGTGATTTTCGACGGAAAGGACATGTCGAAGCTCACGCCCGCGCAGCTTCGGGTCGCAAGGCGGCAGATGGGCATGATCTTTCAGCAGTTTCAGCTGCTGGAGCAGAGAACAGCTCTCCGGAATGTGACTTTCCCGCTCGAGATCCAGGGCGTGAAGCGCGAGGAAGCAGAGAAAAGAGCCCGCGAGCTTCTGAAGATTGTCGAGCTCGAGGGACGGGAGCAGGCCTATCCGGCACAGCTCTCCGGAGGCCAGAAGCAGAGAGTCGCGATTGCGCGTGCGCTCGCGGCCAATCCGAAGGTGCTGCTCTGCGATGAGGCCACATCGGCGCTCGATCCGAATACGACGGCGTCGATCCTTGAGCTTCTTAAGAAGCTGAACCGCGAGATGGGGATTACGGTCGTCGTCATCACCCATGAGATGGATGTCATTTCCCAGATCTGCGACAGAGTCGCGATCCTCGATAAAGGTGTGATTGCAGAAGAGGGAAAGGTATCGGACATCTTCATGGCGCCGAAGAGCCGGATCGGCAAGGAGCTGATCCTCGGCGATGCAGTGCAGGATGTTCATTTTAAAACCGGAAAGCTTTACCGCCTCTCATTTGACGGCAGACAGTCCGGCGAGCCGGTCATCTCCAATATCGTGCTTCACGCAAAGGCTCCGGTCAATATCATGTTCGCGGAGACGAGAGATGTCGGAGGAACGGCGCGCGGCCAGATGCTGATTGAGCTTCCGGAAAATGAGACGCAGAGGCGCGATATCCTGCAATATATCCGCTTTATCGGAATTCCATGTGAGGAGGTGGACGGCAATGACGCTTGATGCGGCGACATGGCAAATGCTTGGCAAGGGCTTTATTGAGACGCTGTACATGGTCTTCGGATCGACACTGATCGGCTATCTGATCGGACTTCCGCTCGGCGTGCTGCTGGTCGTGACAAGAAAGGGCGGCATTCACCCGATCTCGTGGGTGAACGCGGTGGTCGGCGTGATCACGAATATTTTCCGCTCGATTCCGTTTATTATTCTGCTGATTATGGTCATGCCGGTGACGAGAGCGATCGTCGGAACGACGCTCGGCGCGAAGGCAGTCATCCCGCCTCTCGTGATCGCAGCCGCGCCGTACATCGCGCGTGTTGTGGAGGGAGAGCTCTCAGAGGTCGACAACGGCGTCATTGAGGCGGCGAAGTCGATGGGCGCGTCCGACTGGCAGATTATCTGGAAGGTCCTGCTTCCGGAGGCGAAGCCGTCGCTCCTTCTCGGTGCGGCGCTCGTCCTGACGACGGTCGTCGGATATTCCTGCATGTCAGGCTTCGTCGGAGGCGGCGGCCTCGGCGACATTGCGATCCGGTACGGCTACTACCGCTACGATGTCACGATCATGATGATCACCGTCGTGATCCTGATTATCATCGTACAGCTGATTCAGGAGGCCGGAAGCCGGCTCTCCAAGAAATCGGACCGCAGAATCCGGTAAGCTGCCAATATATTCAGCACACCTTGGAAAACTGATGAAATCCGGACGGAGAGCTTGCTCGCCGGACGGTTTCTGAAGTTTTCCAAGGGGTGGACAAGCGGCAAAGCCGCTCTGTCCGCCCACAACGAGGAATGCGAAGCATTCCGAGTCTGGGGTGCTGAATAGTTACTATTTATTAAGGGTTTACGGATGCGTTCTGCGGGAGCCAGGGCATGGCCAACGGCAGGAGGCAGTCCTTAAGCACACGCGGCATTTGCCGCGCGATATACATAAAAGGAACAGGAGGAGAAATTATGAGAAAGAATACGATTTTTGGAGCGGTGCTCGCGGCAGTCCTTGCGGCAGGTACACTGGCGGGCTGCGGAAGCAGTAGTTCGACGGCATCATCCGCGGCGGCGTCCACGGCAAATACAGCAAGTGTTGTGACGACTGCGGAATCAGCCGCATCATCCACAGCCGGTGATATTCCGGAGGCGACGGGATCAGACACGACGATCGTCGTCGGCGCGTCACCGAGCCCGCACGCGGAGATCCTGGAGCAGGCGAAGCCGCTTCTTGAGGCGAAGGGCTGGAAGCTTGATATCAAGGAATATTCTGATTATATTCAGCCGAACGCGGCACTTGCGTCCGGAGATCTCGATGCCAACTATTTCCAGCATCAGCCGTATCTCGATGAGTATAATTCCGAGAACGGAACGGACCTCGTCGGCGTCGCTACGATCCACTATGAGCCGTTCGGCATTTTCCCGGGCAAGACAAAGTCTCTTGATGACCTGAAGGACGGCGCGACGGTCGGTGTCCCGAACGATGCGACCAATGAGGCGCGCGCACTGAATCTTCTGGCTGCCAATGGCCTGATCAAGCTGAAGGACGGCGCGGACATCAATGCGACGGTCAAGGACATCGAGGACAACCCGAAGAACCTGCAGATCCAGGAGATCGAGGCGGCCCAGCTTCCGCGCTCCCTGCAGGACCTCGACATCGCGGTCATCAACGGCAACTACGCGATCGACGCGGGCCTGTCCCCGACGAAGGACGCGCTCGCCCTTGAGGACGCAGAGTCCCTCGGCGCGAAGACCTACGGCAATGTCGTCGCGGTCAGAAAGGGCGACGAGAACACAGAAAAGACGAAGGCTCTGATCGCGGCTCTTGAGAGCGACACGGTCCGTGACTACATCAATAAGACCTACGACGGAGCGGTCGTTCCGCTGTTTTAAGGGATTTCATTTTACAGAAATATAGCTTTCGTATCGAACATGCCTTTGGTATAATGAAGACAGCTTCCGGCAGCTTGGCCGGGAAACAAGATGTGCTTCACAAAAGCGATATGGAGGAAAAGCAAAATGAAGAAATATGTATGTGACGTATGTGGCTGGGAGTATGATCCGGAAGTTGGTGATCCTGATAACGGAATCGCTCCGGGAACTCCGTTCGAGGATCTTCCGGATGATTTCGTCTGCCCGGTATGCGGCGTAGGCAAGGACCAGTTTTCTCCGGAGGACTGATCAAGCGGTCATATCGTGAATTTTTAATGACACAGAGAGTCCAGGGGTTGCTTGCCTCTGGATTCTTTGTTATAGTATCAATATCACAAAGGTGAGGCGATACTATGTATATAGAGATTGATTTTGACAGCGACGAGGCCATTTACCGCCAGCTGTGCAGGCAGATCATTATGCAGATCGCGACAAATGAACTGCGGGAGGGCGACAGTCTGCCGTCCGTCCGTGATATGGCACAGGAGATTGGCATTAACATGCACACGGTCAACAAGGCGTATTCTGTCCTGAAGGAGGAAGGGTTCCTCACGGTCGACCGGCGCAGGGGAGCCGTTGTCTTCATCGACAAGGAGAAGGCAAGGGCCATGCAGGAGCTCAGGAACGACCTGACGATCGCTCTGGCGAAGGCCAGCTGTAAACATATAACAAGAGAAGATGTGCATGATCTCATTGATGAGATCTGCGAGGAATATGAATGACAGGTAAATTTACAAATGAGGCCAGAAAGGCCATTGACTACGCGGTCAGGGCCGCGTCATACCACAGACAGGGGTATGCGGGGACAGAGCATCTCCTGACGGGGCTCCTGAAGGCGACGCAGAGCGCTGCGTCGAGCCTTCTTGCAGACGCGGGGGTTGATCCGGAGAGACTCTCCCGGATGATCGACGACCTCGTCGCTCCGGAGGGAGGCATTGCCCTCGACGAGAAGCCGGGATTTTCTCCGCGCTGCACAGCAGTCCTCCAGGGCGCTGCGGAGCTCGCGGATATGCTCGGAAGCGATGAGGCTGGCACGGAGCACATTCTGCTCGTCATGCTGCGGGACACAGAGTGCGTGGCCACGCGGCTTCTTCATTCCATGGGCGTTGACATTCGGAAGCTGTTTGCGGATACGCTGGCCGTCATGAACACGGACGGGAGCCTCAATGCAGAGGACCTGATGAACGGGAAATTCCTGAAGGGTGCAGCTCCGGAGACAACGACGCTGAACAAGTACAGCCGTGACCTCACAAAGCTTGCGGCGCAGGGAAGGCTGGATCCGGTGATCGGAAGAGACCGCGAGATTCTCCGCGTCATGGAGATCATTTCGCGGCGAACAAAGAATAACCCCTGCCTGATCGGCGAGCCCGGCGTCGGCAAGACAGCCGTCGTGGAGGGACTGGCCCAGAGAATGGCAGCGGGTGATGTGCCTGACTCCATGCAGGGAAAGAAGCTGGTCATGCTCGATCTGTCCGGCATGGTTGCGGGGACAAAATACCGCGGCGAATTCGAGGAGCGGATTAAAAATGTGATCCGCGAGGTCGCGGAAAATAAAAATATCCTTCTTTTCATCGATGAGCTGCACACGATTATCGGGGCAGGCGGCGCAGAGGGGGCTCTCGATGCGTCCAATATCCTGAAGCCGGCCCTCTCGCGCGGAGATATACAGATCATCGGAGCGACGACCATCGATGAGTACAGAAAACACATCGAAAAGGACACCGCGCTTGAGCGACGCTTCCAGCCGGTCACCGTCGAGGAGCCGACAGAGGAAGAGGCCATCGGGATTCTCAAGGGACTCCGTCCCTACTATGAGAAGCACCACGGCGTGACAATTACGGACGAGGCGCTCACGGCCGCCGTCCGGCTCTCTGAACGCTACATTAATGACAGACGGCTTCCGGACAAGGCCATTGATCTGATCGACGAGAGCGCATCGAGAGTGCGGATCGGCGATTATGGAAGAAAGCACGGCCAGAAGGACGTGCAGAAGGAGTCAGACCGCGATGATGAAAATGAAAAGCTCGCGATGCTGAAGACGGCCAAGGAGGACGCGGTCCTTCTCGGTAATTTTGATCAGGCAAAGGTTCTGCAGGACGAGCAGTCGGCTCTCGAGCAGAAGCTGGAGAAGCGGCACGTAAGACGCAGAAGGAGCGGAAGCCACGCGCTTGTTGAGACAGAGGAGACAGTCGCGGAGACTGTGGCGGACTGGACCGGAATTCCGGTTGCAAAGCTCGCAGAGACGGAGTCAAAACGGCTCATGCATCTTGAGAAGGAGCTTCATAAGCGCGTAATCGGCCAGGAAGAGGCGATCCGGGCAGTCTCCGGAGCGATCCGGCGCGGGCGCGTCGGTCTCAAGGACCCGAACCGTCCGACGGGAAGCTTTCTGTTCCTGGGACCGACCGGCGTCGGCAAGACTGAGCTGTCCAAGGCGGTGGCTGAGACCGTGTTCGGCTCTGAGCAGAACATGATCCGCGTCGATATGTCGGAGTATATGGAGAAGTACAGCGTGTCCAAGCTGATCGGCTCGCCGCCGGGCTATGTCGGCTACGAGGAGGGCGGTCAGCTCTCCGAGCAGGTCCGGCGCCACCCGTACAGCGTGATTTTGTTCGATGAGATTGAGAAGGCACATCCGGATGTCTTCAACATCCTGCTCCAGGTCCTCGACGAGGGCCATATCACGGACGCGCACGGCCACAGAGTGGATTTCAAGAATACCTGCATCATCATGACGTCCAATGCGGGGGCCAAGTCGATTATGGAGCCGAAGCATCTCGGCTTCGGCGCGGGAGATAACGAGCAGAAGGACTATGAGTCGATGAAAAGCGGCGTGATGGAAGAGGTGAAACGCATTTTCAAGCCGGAGTTCCTGAACCGCATCGACGAGATCATCGTGTTCCACCCGCTGAAGCAGGAGGAGGTCGGAGAGATCGCTGCACTGATGTTCGGAACACTGAAGAAGCGCGCAAAGGACCAGATGAATATCACGCTGAAGCTCACGCCGGCCGCAAAGAAATATATCGCGGAGAAGGGTTTCTCACCGAAGTTCGGCGCCCGTCCGCTGAAGCGCGTCATTCAGAGTGAGATCGAGAATCCTCTCTCAGAAATGATTCTTCGCGGGGAGGTGCGCGAGGGCGGCGGTGTGACTGTTTTCGTAAAGGATGGAAAGATTTCTCTTGCGCCTGTCAGCGAGCCTGCAGAAGGAAAAGAAGCAAAATAATATTCGCCAAATAAGAGGCATTTATAGTACAATACAGTCATCAGCAAATCAGGCGGCACGTGTTTCATTTTCCGGCTGTAAGGCGGCGCGTGCCGCCACCATAAGGAGGAATTGCATCATGTCAGTAGTGAAGGAACTGATCCGCACAGAGTCAGATGGAACTATCAGTTTCGGTGATTACGAGCTTGACCAGAAGACCAAGAAATCGGATTTCGAGCACGAGGGAGATCTCTACAAGGTCAAGACCTTTAATGAGATTACCCGCCTCGAGAAGAACGAGATGTTCGTGTACGAATCGGAACCGGGAACGGCAGTCAGCCATCTGAAGGAGACTGCAAAAGGAATGGAATTTACGGTCGAGGGACCAGAGGATGCGATGATCACGGTCGAGGGCGAGCCGGAGACCGATTATGTGATTTTTATTGATAACGTGCGCCGCGATGTCCAGAAGACAAACCTGGGCGGAAAGGTGTCCTTCAGCGTTGAGCTGGCAGGAAAAGGCGACGTGAAGGTCAGAGTTGAGAAGGAAGCCTGAGCAAGGACTTTCAGGAGGAAAATGACCCGCCTGCCCGGCGGACAGGCGGGAGATAAGCATGGCAAAATCTTCAGCGAAAAGTGTATTTTTCTGCCAGAACTGCGGATACGAATCCTCGAAATGGATGGGGCAGTGCCCGTCCTGCCACGAGTGGAATACATTTGTGGAGGAGAAGGTGCCGGAACGCAAGGCAGGATCTGCGAGACGGAATACGTCCGGAAACCGCCCTGTGAAGCTCAATGAGGTGTCTCTGGAATCGGCAGCCCGGACGACGACGGGAATTAAGGAGCTGGACCGGGTCCTCGGAGGCGGCATCGTGCAGGGGTCACTGATGCTGATCGGAGGCGATCCCGGCATCGGAAAATCGACACTGCTCCTGCAGGCATGCAGAAATCTTGCGGCAAATCATAAAACCGTTCTCTATGTTTCCGGCGAGGAGTCTGTTCAGCAGATCCGCATGCGGGCGGAGAGAATCGGCGAAATTTCGGATTCTATGCTCCTTCTGGCGGAGACTGATCTCGGGGCGATCCGGGAGAATATCGAGGAAATCAGACCGGATATCTGCGTGATCGACTCGATCCAGACAATGTTCAGCGGCGACGTCGCGTCCGCACCGGGGTCTGTGTCACAGGTCAGAGAGGCGACAGGCATATTGCTCATGATCGCTAAATCTCTGAATATCTCGATTTTCATTGTCGGGCATGTGACGAAGGACGGGGCCGTAGCGGGACCGCGTGTTCTTGAGCATATGGTGGACACCGTCCTTTATTTTGAGGGCGACAGAAGCGCCTCCTATCGGATTCTGCGGGCGGCCAAGAACCGTTTCGGATCAACCAATGAGATCGGCGTATTTGAAATGCGGGACACCGGGCTTGCCGAGGTTCCGAATCCGTCCGAATATATGCTGAGCGGAAAGCCGGAGGGAGCGTCCGGCTCTGTTGTCTCGTGCTCCCTCGAGGGCACGAGGCCGCTTCTCATTGAGGTACAGGCTCTTGTCTGCCGGACAAATTTCGGACTGCCAAGGCGCACCGCGGCAGGGACCGACTATAACCGTGTGAACCTTCTGATGGCGGTTCTTGAGAGACGCTGCGGGCTTGGTCTGGGGAACTGTGACGCCTATATCAATATTGCAGGCGGTATCCGGATGAATGAGCCGGCGGTTGATCTCGCAATTGTTCTTGCCATCGCATCGAGCTACAAGGATGTCACGATCGGCGACAAGGTCATTGCATTTGGCGAAGTCGGACTGTCCGGGGAAGTCAGAGCTGTCAGCAGGGCGGAACTGAGAGTCCGCGAGGCTGGAAAGCTGGGCTTTGATACAGCTATTGTCCCCAGTGCCAATATGCGGCAGCTGAAACAGATCGAGGGGATCCGGCTCGTGCCGGTCGCGAGCGTCAGAGAAGCTATCCAGTATATACTAAAATCATAAAATGAAATGAGCCTTGCGGGTACTGCTGCCTGTAAGGCTTATTTTTTAAAAAAAGCTTACGATTCATGTTGACACAAAGGAATAATACTGGTATTATATCATTCGTTCGCCAAACGGAACACCCTGAACGGTCTCCGGAGCGGACAGGAAGAGAATGAACATTCAGAACTCTTCCAAAAATAAATTCAAAAAGCTGTTGACAGGAACGGCACGAAGTGATAAGATG
>Ga0256404_1002376_pt1 | contig 41717 bp, 28 predicted proteins | sample RumenRJG_01DNA_FD_185990 | JGI IMG/M metagenome (GOLD analysis project Ga0256404, IMG submission 185990) | Bovine rumen microbial communities from Lethbridge, Alberta, Canada - RJG_01 | ecosystem: Host-associated > Mammals > Digestive system > Stomach > Rumen | place: Canada: Alberta | collected... | reverse complement strand
TTCAGATACATTGTGACCTATACGGTCTTTTCAAAATTCCACTCAAAAAACTTATCGTTACCATTTAATAGACTTTACATAGAGCTCTACTCTTGCAAACGAAATTGTGATTTTTATAAAAGAATTAACAAAATCTTCAAAAAATCTGATTAAGTTCAATATGTAAGTGTAACATTTGCTTTTTTCTTAGCTATAATTTCTAAGTAATCGTTTTAGCTTGTGGAGAATAATTTTAATAAAGCTTTTTATATAGCGGTTTAAATGTTTTAAGAGTCACAAACTCTTAACAGCTTTTAACCAGTTATAAAAATATTATTAAAGTTTTTTTCTATTTTGCTGATACAAGGTTATTGTAAGTAGAAGTTTGAAAATAAGTGACAGCTATGAATATATTACATTCTTTAGGCGTAAAAGCTAAACTTGCAGCTGCATTTGCCTCTGTGATTTTTCTTTCACTTGTAATTGCAATTGTTTCAATTACAAGTATCACCAATTCTCGTTCTGTAGCTAACTTCGCAAAAGAAGTTATTGAACAGCATTACAGTAAGATTGTTCAGATCTCGAGAAATGTTAATACATTCCGCGATGATATGACTATGTTTACAAACAATGTTGCTACATACAATAAAGAGAGTGCAGCAAAAGCTGATGCTGATATCGAGAAGTTACGTGCATCAATGTCTGATATTAAGTTATTAGATCCTACCGATGCAGCTGACTTTGAGAAATTAAAAGGCTTCATCAATTCAGCTATTGACGTTTACAAAAACAAGATGGAACACATGGTTGACAGAGGTTATTCTGTTGACGTAAGAAACACTTACAATAACGAACTGTTCCCTGTTTTAAATGATTCTATCGCTGAAATTAACCGTTTAGTTGGTCTGTACTTAGACAGAGTTGACAACAACGTTACTTCAATGACCGATGTATCACCAATCGTAATTATTCTTGTAATCACTTTAATTGCTGCGATCTTCTCAGCTGTTATTGCTTACAAGTTACCTAAAGCATTCATTGGTGTTCTTCACTATGCAGTTTCACATGCTGCTGTAATGTCACGTGGTGACTTAACTCAGCCTGTTGAGAACAGAGGTCGTTCTGATGAGTTTGGTCAGTTATTAGATTCTTTAGAAAAGATGCGTTTAGATTGGCAGAATAACGTAAAGGTTATTAAAGCTGCTACTGATAATCTTGAGGATGCATTCAACAAGATTGACGAAGTAACCTCTAACATGAATAACAAGGCTCAGGAGTCACAATCTCGTTCAATCACAGTTGCAGCTGCAGCTGATGAGATGGTATCAACCACATCTGATATTGCAAAGAACTGTGAATCTGCTGCTGCAAATTCTAACCAGTCTAATGACACCACTCAGCAAGGTGTTCATAAAGTTCAGTTAACCATTGAAGGCATTCAGAACCAAGTTGTTAAGTCAAAACAGGATGCTGAATACGTTCAGTCTTTAGTAGATCAGGCTCAAAAGATTGGTACTATTGTTCAAACCATTGATGACATCGCATCTCAGACTAACTTATTAGCTCTTAATGCTGCTATTGAGGCTGCTCGTGCAGGTGAGTATGGTAAAGGATTCGCTGTGGTTGCTGATGAAGTTCGTGCCCTTGCATCTAGAACTTCTACCTCAACTCAGGAAATTACCAAGATGGTTACCCAGATCCAGTCAAATGCTAATACCGCAAACGAATCTATGCAGTCATCAGTTAAGAACATGGATAGCTTAGCTGTAGAGACAAGCACCATCGAAGAGTTATTAAACAATATTACCGAGCAGGTAAGCTCTGTAAATGCCCAGATCACACAGATTGCTACAGCTGCTGAACAGCAGACTACTGCTACATCTGAGATTTCTGGCAATATGCAGGATATTACCCACTCATCACAGGCTCTATCAAAGGATTGTGCAGATGCTAAGGACGAAGTTGACCGTTCAATGTCTCTGTTACAGGACTTAGTTGAGAGCTTGAACAGAATGAAGGTTTAGAGCTCGTTTATTAAACGTTATAGGGGCAATCTCACAGAGATTGCCCTTTTAGCATCCATAATTCAAAACAGACTTAAATAACTTTCTTTAAGAGCGATTAAAATGCTCAAAGACTATTACAAGCTGTGGATATTCTCATAGATATCCTGAGCCATCTCATCTGAGATACCAGGAACCTTCTTTAACTCTTCAATACTTGCATTCATTACTTCTCGGATACCGCCTAAGTGCTTTAATAAAGCCTGACGTCTCTTTGGACCGATGCCTTGAATATTCTCAAGTACACTGTGAGTTCTTGCTTTTTGTCTTCTGTTTCTGTGACCAGTAATTGCAAAGCGGTGTGATTCATCTCGGATATGTAAAACTAATTGTAATGCAGGATCATCTAAAGTTAAGTGATACTCTTCTCTTGTGTAACCACGAATAAGAGTCTCCAAACCTTCCTTTCTACCCTCACCTTTAGCTACAGCTACAATTAAAGGTGGTGTTACTTTAAATTTAGAAAAGATATCTGAAATTACATCTTCAGCCTGTTTTAACTGTCCTTTACCACCATCAATAAAGATAAGTTCAGGAATAATACCTTCACGAGGATCTTTAAAGCGACGTGTCAGTACCTGATGCATTGCAGCAAAGTCATCACCAGGAGTAATACCATCAATGTTAAAGCGTCTGTAATTGGCGCTATCTGGACCTTCCCTGTTAAAAGACACACATGAAGCTACTGTAAGCTCTCCTTGTGTATGAGAGATATCATAACATTCCATATGATTAACATTAGAGATATGTAATACCTGCTCTAAAGACTCAATTCTCTTTTTAGCTGTAGTCTTATCAGCTAATTTTGCCTGTAGCGATGCCTTGGCATTCTCTTTAGCTAATTTTAAGTATTTGGCTCTCTCAGCTCTTACTGAGGTTAAAAAGTGAATTTCTTTTGAGCATTGTTTTTTTACAGCTTCTGTAATGACCTCAGGATCTTCAATCTTATCATCTAAAATGATCTCTTTTGGATACATTGAAGCTCTACTCTCAGATAAGTAGAACTGTGTTACAAAAGCAGTTAGTGGATCATCACCTTCAATTTCTGACAATTTTGAAAAGTAAGACCTAGTGCCGATGATTCTGCCTTTTCTAATAAAGAGCACATGAGAGCAGCAAAGCTCTTGAGCACATTCATGAGCGATTACATCCATATCAAACATTAGATCGCCTGAAACTGATTGAGATTCCTGAACGCGTCGTAAAGCTAACAGCTGATCTCTTAATTTAGCGGCTTCTTCAAATTCAAGTTTTTCTGAAGCCTCTTCCATTCTTCTAGTCAAATCATTTAAAACATCCTGATTTTGACCTTTTAAGAACATCCTGATGTAGTTTACCTGCTCCATGTAGTTTTTATAAGCACTCTCACTCATAGGGACACATGGTGCGAGGCATTTACCAATTTGTGCCATTAGACATGGTCTTGAGCGGTGAGCATAGACTGTATCAGCACATTGTCTTATTGGAAAGAGCTTCTGTAAGAGTTTTAAACTCTCTTTAGCTGCACTGACATCAGGATATGGACCAAAGTACTCACAATCAATCTTTTTAGCACCACGGTAATAAAAGAGTCTTGGATGCTTTGATTTTGAGAGGACTAAGTATGGATAGGACTTATCATCACGTAAAAGAATGTTATAGTGAGGCTGATATTTTTTAATTAAATTATTCTCAAGAATAAGAGCTTCAGCTTCAGAGAAGGTAACTGTAAATTCAATATGATGGATATGATGAATTAGAGCATTGGTTTTGAAGTTAACTTCTTTTAAAAAGTATGATGATAAACGCTTTTTAAGATCTTTTGCCTTACCTACATAGATGACAGTTTCATCATCTGAATACATTCTGTAAGAACCTGGACGATTTGGAACTGTCTTTAAGAAACTTTTATAATCAAATTTAATATCAGGCATGATTTATATCAACATCATCAAAACAGCATGATTTTAATTGTTTATCTCAAAAGATAAAGTTAAAACTAAATACTTACAGATAAGGACGACAGCAACCTGCGCAATTACTTACATGCTTATTTATCATGACTACACAACCAATTGATATTGAGAAAAAGCTCTTACCTTAGGCTCTGCATTAAAGACTGCTGCAATTCTTAACAGTTCATTCTTTTTAGGTATGATGTTGCCATAGTCACGAGATTTAATCTGTTCTACAGCTTCACTAAGCTTTGCCTTAGCTTCAGTCTCATTTTGAGCATACTTAAATTCAAAGACAATTCTTCTGTTTCCTGTATTTACTACTAAATCAGCTCTGCCCTTTGCTTCATGAACTTCAGATAAAACGTCAAATCCTGCTCCTCTTAAATATGCCTGAATGAGACTCTGCACCATTGCTTCAGAGGTAATTGGATAATTGTCATATGGAACTGAATGTACGATGGTATTTAATAAAGAAACGATATCCTCTATTGAGCCTTTTTCTATGATGTTAATACCTTTTTCGTTAAAGACTTTAATCTTTCCTTCAAAGAATTTAGCTGCTAAAAGTGAGGTTAAAGCTTTATAGATTTCACCATTTGGAATACCCAATAACATTTCTGCGTAGTTTAAATTAGAGCGTAAAGTTAGATAGCCTGTTTGGCACATCAGTACATTCTGATTGATAGATGTCAAAGAAGTTGGATTCTTAAAGTCATTAGTAGCAATAGGTATGAACTTACCTTTTTCCAGGTAATCAAAGATGTTTAATTTATGCGTCTTTAAATAATTAACTAAGATAGATGGCAAGCCACCATTGTCGTACCAGTACTCACCAAATTGAACTTTTTTCTTGTCAGCAACTAACTGTAAGAATGTATTAACCGACCATGTACAAAAGACTTTCTTTTCATAGTCTTCATCAAAACAGTAGCCATCATAGTTCTGAGCCATCTTATCTAACATAGACTCAAGCTTATCATCAGTTACTTCATCAACACTGCAGTTGTTCTCATAGGATGTAGCCAACTTTAAATAATCGATGTAGTACTTTTTAATCTCATCACGGGTAAAACCTATCATCTGAGAATAGGTACTTGCATTAGTTATATCTTTGATATCAGAACCAATGGAAAAGATTTCTACATCTTTTAATCTGGTGACACCTGTAATTCCTAAGAACTTTATTGCCCACTTGTCTTTGATGTTTGCATAGATTCTTTTTAATTTTGCTTGGAATTGCTTATATAAATCATCATTATTGATGTTCGATGTCAGCTGATAGTCATACTCGTCAATAAGAATTACAATTTGACGATTTTCGTCTTCTAAATTTTCAAGAAGACATAATATTGAGTCTTCAGGCTCTGTATTTTCGACATATCCTTTAACGTCGATTTTGTTAGCAAATTTAGAAATTATTGAGTTTAGTTGCTTTTTGAATAAGTCCAATGAGGAGTTATCTAAATTCAAAAAACTTAGTCTGAATACAGGATAGGTAGGCTCTGTCCACTTGTCATAAATCCATGTACCTTTAAAGAAAGGCTCTACACCTGTTTCAAATAAAGTTGCTATGGTATCTAAGGTAAGAGATTTACCAAAACGGCGAGGTCTTGAAATAAAAACTCTAGCTTCATTATTGAGAAGATTATAGATATATTCAGTTTTATCTACGTAAATTTGGTTGTTTGAGTAAAAGTTTTTAAACGAACCAGTGTTACCTATCTTCTTCATAACTATAATTCCTGCATCTAAAGATATTTGTATATTTAATATTATAACTAAAAATGATTTTAAGCCATATTCTTAAAGCTTGAGAGCAACTTATGTTATAAAACATTCTGATACTCTGTAAAAGCCCTTACCTTAGGATCTGCATTAAAGACTGCAGCTATTCTTAACAGTTCATTCTTTTTAGGTATGATGTTGCCGTAGTCACGAGATTTAATCTGTTCTACAGCTTCATTAAGCTTTGTCTTTGCTTCAGTCTTGTTTTGAGCATACTTAAACTCAATGACAATTCTGCGTTTATTGGTCTCTATCATTAAATCTGCTCTGCCTTTAGCCTGATGAACTTCTGAGGATACAGTCTGTTTTGCTCCTAAAAGATAAGCTTTAACATAGTTCTGTACAGCTGATTCTGAATTTAATGGATAGGCATCATAGGTTACAGTGTTTACCATGGTGTTAAGTAAACTAATAATGTCTTCAACATCCCCTACATCCAAGATATTCTCTCCTTTTGAATTAGAAACACTGATATTGCCTTTAAAAAATTTGGTAGCTAATAGTTTATTTAAAGCCTTATAAATTTCACCATTAGGAATTCCTAAAGCAACGATATTAGAATCATTAAGTGAAGAACGTAGTGTTAGATATCCAGTCTGGCACATCAGGACATTCTGATTGATTGAGGTTAATGCTGTTGGATTTTTAAAATCCTCATCAGATACTTTTAATAATTTATCTTTATCTAAGTAATCAAAAATATTTAGTTCATGAGTTGTTAAATAGTTAACTAAAATAGATGGTAATCCACCATTGTCATACCAGTATTCACCAAACTGAACTTTTTTCTTTTCAACAATCGTTTGAAAAAAATTATTTACAGACCATGTGCAGAATACTTTTTTCTCATAGTCTTCATCAAAGCAGTAACCATCATAGTTCTGAGCCATCATATCTAACATTGACTCAAGTTTGTCATCGGTTACGTCATCTACAGAGCAGTTATTCTCATAGGATGCTGCAAGCTTTAAATAATCAATGTAGTTCTTTTTAATCTCGTCACGGGTAAAGCCTATCATTTGAGAATAAGGACTGTAATTAGTAATATCTTTGATATCAGAACCAACAGAGAAAATGGAGACATCTTTTAATCTGGTAACACCTGTAATACCTAAAAACCTTACAGCGAACTGATCTTTAATAGCTCCATAGAAATCTCTTAGGTTCTCTTTAAATTCATTGTATAAGTCTGAGTTATTGATATTTGCCGTCATTTGGCAGTCATATTCATCAATCATAATAACGATACTTCTTTCAACATCATTCAATGCATCCAACAGGCTTTTGATTGAGGCGCTTGGAGATATATCTTCAACATAATTTTCTACATTATGTTTTTTTGCAAAAGCACTAATATCTTTAACTAACAGTCTTTTAAACTCATTAACACTATTTTTTGGATATGCCACAAGATTTAATCTTAAAACAGGATAAGTGGTATCTTTCCATTTGTCATATATCCATGTACCTTTAAAGTAAGGGTCAACACCTTTTTCAAATAAAGTTGCGATAGTATCTAAGGTAAGAGATTTACCAAAACGGCGAGGACGTGAGATGAAAATTCTTTCTTCGTTATCAATCAGATTATATATAGTTTCTGTTTTATCTACATATATCTGATCTTTAATATAAAACTTTGCAAAAGAAGCGTTATTTCCAATCTTTTTCATCAGACTTTCCTTGGGGTATTAGTAATTATTATAGGCAATCTATGATTACTAGAATTTAGAACAATTCCATAGTTTCATATTACTATGTAATTTACAATCTCGCTGAACAATAAGTAATATTGAAAAACTTTGAATCTTAACAGTTACTTTTAATGAGAATTACTGCTTGAGTAAAGCATAAAAACACTTACTGTATTAACAAGATTTGATAAACACTATATTCAGAATCATTATACAGTAAACAGCACTAAATTACTCTTAGCTACAGTTTATTCTCAATTCCCTCAAGATTTAAATTAAATCTATCATAGTATTTAGGAAGCTTTGGCAAGGATGCATCTATCTTCATGATCATCTGAGGCATGAAAGGCTTAGCACCTGTTGTAGGATTGTACATTTCTAAGATCTTGTAAAGCTCAGGATAAAGTAGAGGTTCACCTGAGATGGTAATATCCTCGCTCTTATCAAAGGTCTCTACATAGTTAGAACCTAAAGATTGTATAAATGAAGGATCAAATCTCTGTCTGTCATCTTTTTGAGACTTGTAGTATGAAAGCGTATTTTCATTTTTAGCTTCAAGGTATTTTGTTGCCTCTGGAGCACCTTCACTGAAGGTAACTTCTCCTAAATAAATACCTCTACAGATCATTAGAGCCTGGTTAAAGAGTTTTTTAGTATCTACATACTTTGTGTAGGTAAAGTAACGCAAGAGCGAATTTACAGAGGTTACAGAGCGATTCTTTAAATCATAAAGAATAGAGAAAGCAGTAGTCTCATCTGTAGCTACACCTTCACCATTCATCATCATAAGTGAATAAAGAATAGCTCCTGTAGAGTCACCACAGTCATAGGCCTGTTTAAAGATATCAGCTGCAGCATAAATGATCTTAGGGTTATTTCTATCCTGAGATAAAGCGAGCACTCCTACAGCTGTAAGAGCAGGTCCATAATTCTTTTTAGCAGCATTCTTCATGTGCCTTAAACCTTCAGCGTACAGGTTAGAGCTGCGTCTAAAATCAATAAGACCTAAAGAGTAATTAGCAACAGGATCGCCCTGCTTTCCAGCTTCATTATATAATGCTAAACCTTTTTCATAATCTCTTTTTACACCATAACCATGCCAGTAAAGACCAGCTAATCTGCTTTTAGCAGAGAGAATTCCAAGACTTCTAGCCTTTCCCCATGATTTAGCAGCACTTACAGGTGAGACATCATTTTCTTCACCTAAAAAGTCTATGTCACCTCTATATAAGAGAGCTTGTTTTGAACCATGATTTGAAGCCTCATTGACCATACGGATATAGTCTTGAGTGTTCATGCAAAGTTCAATGCCGTACTCACACATCTTTAATAAAGGATCATGAGTCTTTAAGTAATCCTCTGAATAATCTTTTAAAGCCTCATTAAAATAGTAAATGGCAGAGCCAGCCCCCTGAGCATTACCATAACCTAATAAAGCCAAATATCCCATCAACTCATACTCGCCATGAGTATCATTAGACTTTTCGCATTCACGGGCATAATCAAGTGCTTTTGAAAAGTTGCCAGACTTGGCGCTGATCCAGGCTAAATACGGATATGCCTCTGAGGCTCCATTTTGACCTGCCTGCATAAGATAGGTTTGAGCTTTATGGAAGTTACCTTCCTGCATTGATTTTACGCCTGCTACAATATAAGACTCTTTATTGGCATTAGCGTACTGAATGTAACCTGAGATAATAAGATATAAGCCAAAGACAAACATCAGGACTAAAGCACTTCCAATAAGAGGTGTTTTATGTTCTGATACATAAGTTTTGATCCTTTTTACAGGGCTTATTTTGGGACTTTTATCTTTTTTCTTCATCTTATCTTAATCTTTAGTAACGTTGAAACCTTGTACTGTCCAACAGTTGATATTATGCGTTTTTATTTTTGACTAATTCAAATCAATGTATCATGTATTTTACATTTATATCAAACTGAAACGTATTCCTAAGGTGTAAAGCGTGCATAAAATATAATAAATCTACTCTAATAAGCACCACTGTCAGCTCCTACATCTGGAGCATCCACCTCAAGATCTTTGTTAATAAGAGCATTATCTCTGTCCAAGGTAATCAAAGCGTTTCTTGAAGTAACGGATTCATCTGCTAATGGATTGTCATCCTTAGTATTTAAGGTTAAAGCATTAAAAGGGACGATAGTGATGTCATCTTCTTTTATTCCCGCATCAAGATATGCCTTTTTAATTGCCTCACCTCTATCTTTAGCTAAAGCAATGTTATCAGCATTCTTCTCCATATCATAAGCATAAGCTCTTATGGTTACCTTGTTAATCGATTTATCAAGTTTGATGTACTCTAGTTGCTCATTTAAAATCTGTTGAGATTTAGCTGTTAACTCATGTGATCTTACTTTAAAGACTAAAGGAGTCATCTTTACATCATTAAAGTTAACTCTGATTAGATTTTCCTGGCAAGCTAAATACTTATGATAAGCGGATTTAAAACCTAAGGGGCTGATAGCTGGAATTATGTTCTGTCCTGCAGCTAACTTAGTATCTGTATATGGCATTAAGATCTGATTACCATGAGACAGTTCAGACAGGATTTTCCAGGATAAAGTTGGGCCTACATATGGGTTAAAACCAGGATAAATTTGAATTCTACCTAAACGTCTTTCAGAGCTTGCTGTATGCCACTCAGGCTTTGTAGCAATAAATCTCATGAAACTTGACTGGCCGATGCCTAATCTTGGGTGAATAGTCATATTAGAGCGTAAAGTGCGACCTGAATATGTCATAAAATTGGCAAAACCATATTCAGGGATGTCAAAGATAAGTGAACAGCTTAATCTGTCACCGTTATTTGACCACAGTTTCTTAGATGATGGATCGATGGATGCCTGATATCTTATCTGAGCATAAGATGACATTGAAAATGCTGCAACAGCCAATGCCATTATCATTTTTAAAACTGTAAGTTTCTTCATAAACATATCTCTGAAAATCTTTTACATCAAAGGTAAACTTTAAAATCTAAAAAAAGAAAGCAAACTAAACACTAAAACAACCTTATACCAAAATCGTTGCCTACTATCTTTAAGTTGTTTACTAAGTATTTTACTGTGTCAAAGCTTTTACCTTGTCAAACGTTTTAGCTGAGTCAAACGCTTTATACACATTTACAAAAAGATTAAATTTGCCTGAAAATCAAAATATTGCCAAAATTATGTAAGTACACAACTTTTATTACTTTATGCAATTATAATGCCTATCGTTTTACTTATGTTTTAAGTGTTAAAACATTTGACGACATTGTCAAAACAATTGTTTGACTTTAGTTATATTCAAGCAGTTATCTAAAAACATGGCATAATGTCAACATAAGGTTTATGCAATAATTAAGGGATCATTCCCCTACTTTAATAAAAGTAATAAAACAATACTCAAAATTAACTATAAAAAATTTCTATATATTTAATTGTAATATGAAAAGATTAGCTATATTCGCCTTTTATAATGAAAAAGGTCTTATAAATGATTATGTTGTGACCTACCTAAAATATCTAAAAGAAGTGAGTGACAACATCATATTTGTAGCTGATAACGAACAAAATGTAAAAGAACTAAGTAAGATCTACCCACTAGTTTCACATATAGAATCCTATCATCATGGAGAGTATGACTTTGGTTCATACAAGATAGGCTTTAAATACGCTAAAGAGCATTATCTCTTAGATGACGTTGATGAAGTTATCTTATGTAACGACAGTTGCTTCTGTGTAGATTCATTAAAAACAGCCTTTGATAAGATGGAAACAAATTCATGTGATTTTTGGTCAATGACAGCAAGTAATGAATATGAACCACATCTGCAGAGCTTCTTTTTAGTTGTTAAGAAGAAGCTATTTAATTCAGAAGTTTTTAGTAATTACTTAGACAATGTAAAACACTTAGACAGCTTTTTAGAAATCGTAAACACTTACGAAATTCCATTAAAAAAGACTTTTGAAACAGAAGGTTTTAAAAGTGCGTCTTTTATAAAAGCTCCAAGAAAGAACAATCCAACATTTTTCCCTATAAAGTGCATGAAAGTTAAGATGCCACTTATTAAAAGAAAGATCTTTGTGGACAGTTATGCTTGTAAGCATCCTTTAATAGATGTGATACTGTATTTGCGTTTTAAGTACAATAAAGCTTATAAAGAGATCTTAAGCTATTATCAAGTAAAAACTCTTATTCCTGTATGGTTCAAATTCTTAAAACCAAAAATAAAAAAGTTCTTTTTTAGAATTGATGTAAGTTCAAGAGGATTGATTAAAGTACGACTATTGAGCATTCCTATTATGATATATAGAAAGAGGCTCATAAAATAAAGCAAATTGCTTAAATTAAAGATGTTTCTTAAGGCAATCTTAAAGATACATCAACTATTCTTTGCATTTATCATTACTTTTGAATGTAGAAAAGAATGTATAAGCAAATAAAGGCATCATAACAGGGCTAAAAATAGTCGTTTCAGATACTCCATAAATCACAATAGTAATTATGATCAAAGCATATAGATATTTCTGATCTAAAACACCTCTTACAAGAGACCATACAAGCATTAACAAAAATATCAGAAAAACAATCAAACCATGAATAATCGGCAAAAAGAAGTATGTACAATCTAAGATCAACCACACAGCTTTAGGTCCGTGTTGTTGAACAATGCCGACGATCATTTCACAGAATTCATCATACTTTCCTAAAAGGCTGAAGCCGAAAATATCATATCCTTTTTTACTTAGTAAAAATCTTGCCCAGATTGAACCTGGCAAACTTTGTAAGTAGTTCTTGAAGGCTTCAGTAAATGTAATGTAGTAAGTAAAAAAAAGTACAGTAGCAACGAGCAAAAGACAAATAAATAAAATTACTAAATTAATTCTTCTACTCATTTTTTTTCTTAAAAAGAAGTTAGATAAAAATACAAATACCATCAATAAGGTAATTAAACTTGCAGAAGTAATTGAATTTGGAACTTTGTAACAGAAGCAAGCTAGCACCAAAAAAACTAGATAATCATAGAACTTAAACGTTGTTTTTTGCATTAAATAGAAGAAACAGAATAATACAACATAAAATCCTAGCGCATTAGGATGGATAAATCCTAAAGAATATCTTCTTATACCGCCTTGTCTAAAAAAGTTGTCTGTATCATGGATGTAATTGGAGAAATATAGCACAAATACAATTACAAATAACAAACAGAACGATGCAAGTACTAATTTATAAAACTTCTTTTTATCTAAGAATTGACACAAAAAAAGAGGTACAAAAAACAAATCATAAACTAATTGGGTTTTTGTGTACTTATTTAAGAAATATGCTGCTATAAGAAAGATCACACATAATATTAAATTTAGTTTAACTTTAGAACAATCACACCATTTATACAAATAATACAGAAAGAAACACACACACAATACTTTAGAAATCTTGATTTGAAAAGTATAAACGGCCTGATAAGAAATAGAAATTGTCGTGAAATCAATAAGTTTTACAATTAACCAAAAGCCAATCAATACATAGATCAAATTATCTATGAATTTAGGATTAAAGATCCTCTTAATAGAGTTTAATAAAGCCTGCTTTTGCATTTGATAGATTCACAAGATGATTATGGAAATAAAATTTTAGATGAGAATTGTAATGTTCTTAAAAGAATGAGGAGATCACACTCCTCATTCTATTGCATTTGAATGTTAAGCTTTGTACTTATTCAAATACCACTCGACAGTCTTGATGATACCTGTATCAAAGGTCTCATCAGCTTTCCAACCTAACTCTGTAGTTAGTTTGGTTGCATCAATTGCATAACGTAAGTCGTGACCTGCTCTGTCCTGAACAAAGGTAATTAAGTCAGCATACTTGCCACCGTCTTTTCTTGGACATTCTTTATCTAAGATTGAACAGATAGTGTTAACAATAGTGATGTTGTTACGCTCATTATGACCACCGATGTTATAGGTCTCACCTGATACACCTTTGTGGAAGATTAAATCAACTGCTTTGCAGTGGTCTAATACATATAACCAGTCACGAACATTTAAGCCTTTACCATAGATTGGTAGTGGTTTTAATGCCAGAGCATTTTCAATGATATGAGGAATTAACTTCTCATGGTTCTGTTTAGGACCATAGTTATTTGAACAGTTAGAAGTAGTTACATTCATACCATAGGTATGGTGATATGCTCTTACGATTAAATCTGAGCTTGCCTTAGATGATGAGTATGGGCTGTTAGGTGCATATGGTGTTGTTTCTGTAAAGTAACCGGTCTCACCTAAAGTACCATATACTTCATCAGTTGAGATATGGTGGAATCTAGCATCCTCGTAACCAGGTTTTACCTTAAATGGAGCATCCATCCAGTGACGTCTTGCTGTTTCAATTAAAGTAAAGGTACCCATGATATTGGTTTCCATAAAGATTTTTGGACCTTTAATAGAATTATCAACATGGCTTTCTGCTGCAAAGTGAATTACACCACGGATATCATATTTGGTGAATAACTCTTCGATTAACTTCTCATCACAGATGTCACCTTTTACAAAGGTATAGTTAGAGTCGTTCTCACACTCTTTTACATTGTTTAAGTCACCTGCGTAAGTTAACTTGTCTAAGTTAATAATGTGATACTCAGGATATTTCTTACAGAAATATGGTACAAAGTTAGAACCGATAAAACCTGCACCACCGGTTACTAGAATTGATTTTGTCATGATATGTATATCCGATTAAATCTACTTTTTGAATTGAAACTTGTCTATTATTGTTTTTGTATTATAAAGAAAAATCAGGTACATCCTTTAGAGAATGTGCAATTCTGTCTTTTTCTGAGGTTAATACTTTGTCAGCAGGGATTTTCCAGTCAATGTTAAACTCTGGAGCATCATATCTCATTCCCCACTCTGACTCTTTGTTATAGAAGTTATCTACTTTATAAGCAAAGATAGCAGTTTCTGAAAGAACACTAAAGCCATGTAAGCAACCATGTGGCATGAATAACTGTCTTTGATTCTCATCAGACAGTTCTACTGCTACGTGCTGACCAAAGGTAGAAGAATTCTTTCTGATATCTACTACTACGTCAAGAACTTTACCTACTAAAGCACGTACTAGTTTTGCCTGACAGTACTCACCTCTCTGGCAATGTAAACCACGGATTACACCATAGCTAGACTTTGACTGATTATCCTGTACGAAGTCACAATCAATACCGTTGGCTTTAAACTCTTTTTCATTGTAGCTTTCAAAGAAATATCCACGAGGATCATTGAATACTCGTGGTTCTACAATAATGACACCTTCAATTGGAGTCTTAATAAAGTTCATGTTTTTCCTCTAAAACTTTAACTAAATAATCTCTATAGTTACCTTTCTTTAATTCATCAATTAAAGCCTGCATCTGTGCATCGTTAATAAAGCCCTGCTTATAGGCAATTTCTTCAATACATGCAATCTTTAATCCCTGTCTCTTTTCTACAATCTGTACAAAAGAGCCTGAATCCATAAGTGAATCTGGAGTACCAGCATCAAGCCAGGCGTTACCACGTCTCATTGGTACCACTGATAATCTACCTTCTTTTAAGTAGATGTTATTAAGGTCAGTAATTTCATATTCACCACGGGCTGAAGGTTTTAAGGTCTTTGCTTTCTCTACTACATCTGATGGATAGAAATATAAACCAACGGATGCGTAGTTTGATTTTGGATGAGAAGGTTTCTCTTCAATAGAAACTGCTTTTCTGTTCTCATCAAATTCAACTACACCAAATCTTTCAGGGTCTGTTACGTGATATGCAAAGATAGTAGCATTTGTGCCACTGTTCTTCTTTACTTGGTCATTAAACTCGCCAAACTGGCTTCCCATATAGAAGATATTGTCTCCTAAGATTAGACATACATCTTCTTTTGAATCTCCGATAAAGTCAGCACCTAAGATAAATGCCTGAGCAATACCATTAGGCTCTTCCTGTACTTTATACTGAAGATTTAAACCAAACTTTGAACCATCACCAAAGAGCTTTTCAATATTTGGAAGATCTCGAGGTGTAGATATAATTAGAATATCCTTGATACCAAACAGCATCAGTGTTGATAATGGATAGTAAATCATAGGTTTATCATAAACAGGTAAAAGCTGTTTAGATGTTGTCTTGGTTAGTGGATATAGACGTGTGCCACTTCCACCAGCTAATAATATACCTTTCATATAAATCGCCCTTGTTTGTATCTCTATTTATTATACACGATATGAGTATGCTCTTACAGCCAGTGGAAAGAATTTAGCTCCATACCACAGGTAAACACACAACATTGTGGAAACAAATCTGTATATTTAGTTATCTTTACTTGTTTGAATTGTTCTTAAGTTTCATGGCAAAAACAGGAATTCTTAAGACTTTAATTAGAAGTTTGTTTTTCTTGGTAACCCTTACAGATATGATTGACGCTTTTAAGAATTTTCTTAAATTGATTAAAAAATATAAAAACTGAGACCAATACACATTATAAGTACAATCAACGATCTTATAATCTTGACTTGTTACAGTATATCCGCATAATCTTTCAAAAATATGAGCCATCTGGCAACCTTCATGGCTTAGATCTGGGCTTTCAAAATCATCTTGAGTAAGATTAAGTTTTTTTATTTGTTCTAAAAGATCTGCTCTCACCATAAACATGGTACCAGCTACAAACTTATAGTTCCTTAGAGGTAGCATCTTCTCTATAAAATAAGCTAAAGCCTGTTTATAAGAGAAATGATCATCTGTTTTTTTATTAAAAGTACAGATGTTAGGTCCATGCATACCAACATTTGGATTTTTCTCTAATCTTTCAACAACCTTATCAAAAACATCTTTGCTTCTGATAAATTTCAAAAGAGCATCTCTCCATCCTGAACCTGTATACCAGTCTTTTTTACCATTTAGAGGAATGTCTCTTTTAGTATGGAGCTTTATCACATAGCTGTAATCGTTAAGATTTACTTCATTTAGAACATGAACAAATGGACCAAGATCAAATCCTAGATTCTTAACAATCTCAACGTTAACGTTTTTAAACGTTGATTTTATGTCAGATTCAAGTGTTTCATTATCTTTTACAAAAGTAAAAATATAATCACAGTTATAGTCATTTAAATTTAAAAGACACGCTTTTAACTCTGGGTATAAATTTTCATAAAAGATATGAACATGAACTAATATTTTTTTCACGATTTAATTCCGTTTTGCTAATTTAGATTGTCAACTGATCTGTTTGCTATTCGCTTTAGATGCTACTAACTTTAAATAACATTCTCTTATTTAACCTCATCAGAGATAAACACCTATCAATACAACCAGTATTCATCAAGCTCACTAGTATCAGTTTCTTGTATCACTTTTTGTAAGGCAGCTATTTCTTTGTTTACAGCAGTCTTTTCTTTCTTCTTTGACAGAGCTCTCTTCTTAGTATTTTTCACAGTAAGCTCTTCTCGATATCTACTGAAAGTATCACGATTGACTGAGTGCTTATCTATCAAGCATTTATCATCATCTTCGCATATAACTTTAAAAGAAGTTACTGAGTTTTTATTTTTATCCGTAAGCTCAAGTTTGTTATGCTTTAGTATATCGAAGACATAATCGTCTTTATATTCACCAACAATAGAGTATTCAGTGCCTGTAATATCTTGCTCGATGGCAATGATATACCCATAAACAAATTTAACCTTACCTTTTTTATAAAGTTCTCGCCAAATGCATGATCTTTTATATGCTCCTTGCACATAAAAGTTTGAATCAGCCATTTCAAAGAAAAACGATTTTTTAGGATACTTAAAATTGCTGTCGTCTGCTACCTCACTAAGACTTTCTTTATCTAACAAGCGTCTAGTTAAAGATTCTTGAAAAATTGAGTAAAGCTGTCTAAAAACTTGAGGAGACAGGTTATCAAATGTCTTACACTCGTTTAAAAGCTCATAGTAAACATCAAAAGCAGTGATAATGCTTTGATGAGCTACTGAACCTTTTTCAACTACATATCCACCGTTTACTCTATAAAATCCAGAAACTGACAGTTTAATAACTTTAGTAAGGATCAAAAGCCTTAAGTAATTGCCAATTTCATACATTGGTGAATATTTGTTTATGGATGTAGCACAGGCATAGATATCAGCAGTTTTTATAAGTTTATAAAATAGATTTCTGGTATTAGAAAACAAAATTGCATTGATAGCTTCTTTACTCTGAATATTTACCAAATACCTTGCAATGCTTTTCTGCCCATAGAGTAAAAATTGCAACATTTTAGCTGTACTAAGCTCATGCTCTTTATTACGTTTTTCTTTATAACTGATTTTTACAAAATCAGACTTATGTTTTTGTAAAAAGTCATCTAATGTAAAATCGATTTTATCATTACAATAGTTGAAAGTTATCCCTGAAGAGATCGCAAAATCTGAGATTACCTTGCCACAATCGTGTAATAAAGAGAGAAAGATCAAAAGCACGTACTCAGATTCATACTCTAAGGACATCTTTTGATTTATTTTGTAAAGTTCAACTGCTTTTATCGCGACAAGTAAGCTGTGTCTTAATAGACCTCCACTATCACTGTCATGCAAGAATTTTGATGCAGGTACTACAGAGACTAACTTTGCAAACCTGTAAATTAGTGGGCTTATTATGTTTTTAAAGATCTCAGAACTTACAGGACTAATCTCTTTTAACCGTTTTACCAAGCCTAGGTTCTCTATTAACAACTCTTTTGTAGACTTGTAACTGAATAGCAATGATCCATCTTTTGTTATGATCTTGCAGTTATCTAATATTGCTCTTACATCTTGAGGCATATGTGTTATCTTCCAGTTTAATGATAAAGGAACAAGATAACACTCAAAATTATTATAATGAGCTTATTACTGACAAATTATGCAATTTAGAGATTCAAAATAATAATCTAAACGAATAAAAAAAGGAAATATGGCTTCAAATGATGCCCATTAAGCCTGTTTTAATGATAAAATTCACGTCAAATTTAGGGACAATATTACAGTTATTGTAATGTTATTCTGCAACAGATACCTATATCAGACTTGCATTATAAAAATAGTGTTTACGTCTTCATTTACTTCAAATATTGAGATTTCTTTTAAGATGAAAAATAAAAGAATTGGCATTGTCTATTTTGCATACATCAACCACAAAAAAAATTGGAAAAAAATAATTCACTCCCAATTAGCTGACATAAAAAGATCTGGTGTGTTAGATGATGCTTCACTGTATATTGAAGTATCAGATACAGAAGATTCATCTGAAGTTAAAAATTTCTTTAAAAATTTAGATATTCCTCATGAACACGTAGAATTTCATAACGAAAATGCATATGAGTACTACGGCATTCATAAAGTTTGGGAATTAGCTTTAAATAATAGCCATGAACTTCTAGTCTATCTTCATACAAAGGGAATGAGCTACAGACAAAAGTTTTCTTTTATGGGATTGAAGTCTGGTAGAAGTCCAAGAGAGATCGTTTTAACATACCTTACTTTCAAGAATTATAAAAACACCTTAAAACTGTTTGATGACAATTCAAAGCTCATGAAAATAGGAGCATTTCCAAAGAGGGAATACGAACCTAATGATAAAAAAGGCTGTTTTATGTGGTTCAACTTCTTTTGGATTAGGGCTTCATATGTAAGAGAGTTGTCAGAGCCTATCAAAACAGACGATAGATTCTACTATGAATATTGGTGTACAAAAAATGAAGGAGAAACTGGTGATGCTTATAAAGAACTTACCTTCTCTCTTTACAAGAATGATCACACAGGATTCAGTATTTCTGAAGCCTCTGATACTCTAAGGGATCTGAACAGACTCTACAGAAATCTATGGCCATTTTCAGCCTTATATGTAAGGCACAAGATTCACAGTTAAGATAGTTGAATTAAACGACAGCTTTTGGCTAAAGATTGAGCTAGGTTATTTACACTAACGGAGATAAGCATGACCGATAAAAGACAAGACATAGACGGATTAAAAGGTATAGCGATACTAGCAGTAGTTTTCTATCACCTGTTTGACCTCCTAAAGTCTGGTCAGTATACAGAATCAACTCTATTTGATGGTGGATTCTTAGGTGTAGATATCTTTTTTGTAGTCTCAGGATTTCTCATTACCTCTTCTGTTTTTTATAAGCTAAGTAATAATGACTTTTCATTATTGGCTTTCTATAAAAGACGATGTCTTAGAATTCTGCCACCATTACTTTTTGTTTGTATCTTTACCTTAATTATTGGTTACTTTCTGCTCTTTCCTGAAGTTTATAAAGAACTTAGCATTGAAGTAGCCAATGCCCTGTTATTTATCGGTAACTTCAGATTTGCAAACTCTGGTGGTTACTTTGCTTTAACATCCTCAGATAAACCTTTACTGCATACTTGGTATTTAGCTGTAACTATTCAGTTCTATATTCTCTTTCCTCTAATTGTACTTGTATTAAAGAAAGTCTTTTCATTAAAGAGATTACCTTTAGCTGTAACTATTGTCTTTATCATACTTACTGTTACATCAGTACTAGTTTCTCGTAATGGTAAAGGTTACCTTTTAACTCAATGCCGTATCTTTGAGTTATTCTTTGGCTCTGTATTATTCTTCTATAAAGATATTGTATATAAGAAAGTATTCTCATTAAATACCTATTTACCTTTATTAGGTGAAGTCTTAGGTATTGTAATTATCATTGCCTCTATCTTTACAGTAGAACTTCAAAATGGTGTCTGGACTGTAACTACCTCTCTACCTACTATGTTAGGTACTGCTCTAGTTATCTTGTCTCACAATAAGAACTCTGTACTAAGACTTCCTCCTTTAACTCTATTAGGAAGATGCTCTTACTCTCTATATTTATGGCACTGGCCTTTATTTGTCTTTGCTCTAAGATGTGGTTACACAGATACAGTATTAAGCTGCTCTATAGTTATCCTTGTTATTCTTATCTTTACAGCTTTATCTTACATCTTTACTGAGAAGAGAAAGGTGGATTATAAGGTAACAATTGCTATATTTTTGTTATGTGCAATTTCTTACTTTTATTTCAATCACGTAGATGGCAAGAACTATCTTTCAAAATACATTGCCCCTGTTCCTCAAGATATGGTTTTAGAAAAGCAATATACACCATCAATTGCCTTTCAAAAAGGTAACCAAGCAGTATGGCATTATGGACTGCAAACAGAAACACCTAAGATCTTCTTTGTTGGAGATTCTAATTTAGGTCATTATATATGGTACTTAAGAAACGAAAATAAGACCGCCGTGTACACTCTAGCTCGTGCTGCAATTATGGCTTATGGAAAGTACTTTACCGGTTTAAAATCTATTTACTATGATTCACTTGAAGATAAAGCCAATTACTACGATCTATACAAATCAACTCTTAATAAGTTGCATGATGGTGACAAAATTGTTCTTTGCGGTCGTTGGGAAATATTGTACGACGCTTATTGTAAAGACAATAATTTACCTAAAGATAAAGCTACTTTTAACAAGTATCTAAGTGCTGTAATTAATGATCTTAAAGAACAGATCTATTTACACCCTAATCTAAAATTCTATATAGTTGGAAACTCATATAATCCAAATCAAACATCAATTATTTTGACTAACATAGCAATTAGTGATTCTGCAATAAAACATGTAATCAACACAAAAACAGCTAAGTTATTAAAAGATTATAAAGATTGGAAAACCGATCTTATAAACAAGAAATTAGAAGAATTTTGTAATTCTACTTCAAATGCAATATTCATTGACCGTAATGTTCCATTAATTACAAAAGATGGTTTTGTGCTCTATAAAAACAATGTAGCAATATTCTATGATCCAATGCATTATTCACTATTTGGAGGAGCAATCATTGGCAAATATATTATGGAACAAGTATTAAAAGATAATACTAATAACTAAGTTTATAGATAAGCATATTAGAAACACTGCGTTAAAACAGAGAAAACAATTCATGAAAGATAAGAGACAAGACATTGACGGATTAAAAGGTATTGCAATACTAGCAGTAGTTTTCTATCACCTGTTTGACCTCCTAAAGTCCGGTCAGTATACAGAATCAACTCTATTTGATTGTGGATTCTTAGGTGTAGATATCTTTTTTGTAATCTCAGGTTTTCTTATTACATCTTCTGTCTTTTATAAGCTAAGCAATAATGACTTTTCATTATTGGCTTTTTATAAGAGACGAAGTCTAAGAATTCTGCCCCCACTTCTCTTCGTTTGTATTTTTACTTTAATAATTGGCTATTTTTCGCTTTTTCAAAATATATACAGAGAACTTAACATTGAAGTAGCAAATGCTCTTTTATTTATTGGTAACTTTAGATTTGCAAACTCAGGTGGTTACTTTGCTTTAACATCTTCAGATAAACCTTTACTGCATACTTGGTATTTAGCTGTAACTATTCAGTTCTATATACTCTTTCCTCTAATTGTACTTGTATTAAAGAAAGTCTTTTCATTAAAGAGATTACCTTTAGCTGTAACTGTTGTCTTTATCTTACTTACTGTTACATCAGTACTTGTATCTCGTAATGGTAAAGGCTACCTTTTAACTCAATGCCGTATCTTTGAGTTATTCTTTGGCTCTGTACTGTTCTTCTATAAAGATATTGTTTATAAGAGAGTATTCTCATTAAATACCTATTTACCTTTATTAGGTGAAGTACTAGGTATTGTTATTATCATTGCCTCTATCTTTACTGTTGAACTTCAAAATGGTATTTGGACTGTAACTACCTCTCTACCTACTATGTTTGGTACTGCTCTAGTTATCTTGTCTCACAATAAGAACTCAGTTTTAAGACTCCCTCCTTTAACTCTATTAGGAAGATGCTCTTACTCTCTGTATTTATGGCACTGGCCTTTATTTGTTTTTGCTCTAAGATGTGGTTACACAGATACAGTATTAAGCTGCTCTATAGTGATCTTGGTTATTCTTATCTTTACAGCTTTATCTTACATCTTTACTGAGAAGAGAAATATTGACTACAAGGTAACAATTACCCTCTTTTTACTCTGCTTTGTTTCCTACTTTTACTTTCATCATAATGAAGGTAAGAATTACCTTTCAAACTATATGACACCTGAATTAGAGAATTTGCTAATTGAAAAGCAATATATACCATCAATTGCCTTTCAAAAAGGTAACCAAGCAGTATGGCATTATGGACTGCAAACAGAAACACCTAAGATCTTCTTTGTTGGAGATTCTAATTTAGGTCATTATATATGGTACTTAAGAAACGAAAATAAGACCGCCGTGTACACTCTAGCTCGTGCTGGCACATTAGCTTACGGAAAATACTTTACATACCTACAAACATTGGATTCAGATTCATTAGAGGAAAAATCTAATTACTATGATTTGTACAAATCAACTCTCAATATGTTGAAGGATGGCGACAAAGTTGTTTTTTGCAATCGTTGGGAGATCTTTTATGAAATATACTGTACTAATAATAAACTACCAAAAGATGACAATTCATTAGAAAAATATGTAAACGAAGTTATAACAGAATTAAAAGAACAAATTCAACTACATCCAAAGCTAAGCTTCTATATTGTTGGTACATCATACGCTCCTAATTTTCCTTCAATTATTTTAACTAATATTGAGATTAGTGATTCTAAAGTTAAATACCTTATAAACAGAAAAAATGCAAAAATATTACAAAATTACAAAGATAGAAAAATAGAGCTGATAAATAACAAGCTTTCAGAGTTCTGTGAATCTACACCGAATGCCAAATTTATCGATAGAAATGTTCCTCTTGTAACAAAAGATGGGTTATTGCTTTGTAGTGGCAATGTAAGTCTTTTTCATGATCCTGCACATTACACCCAATTAGGAGGAGCATTCATTGCTAAATACATTATGGAGCAAATAGAGAAGTAAACCAAAGAGCTATTGCTCACAACAATTAAACTCAAAATCAATGAATATAAATTGGATCCTTAAAAAAATGCAACAAAAAAAGTACAGAGTAGATTTGGATTTACTCAAAGGAATTGCAATTATTAGTGTAGTTCTCTACCATTTTTTTTCATTGTTGAATGCTGACTACGTAACGAATATTCACCTTTTTGATGGTGGATTTTTAGGAGTTGACGTTTTTTTTGTTATTTCAGGATTTTTAGTTGCTAAAGGTCTAAATTCACAATTCGATCAAGGAACATTTTCTCTAATTGGATTCTACAAAAAGAGAGTAGCCAGAATTCTGCCTCCTTTCTTGATAGTTTGCATATTTTCTTTAGCATTGGGATATATTCTGGTTTTTCCAGAAGTATATAAAGAACTATCAAAAGAAATTATCAATTCACTCTTTTTCAAAGTTAATTTATATTTTGCTCATAATGGCGGTTATTTTTCATTAAGCTCATCAGATAAGATATTGTTGCATATTTGGTACATCAGTATTCTTATACAATTTTACATTCTTTATCCTGTTATCTACTCTATTTTTAACAAGTTTTTGGGAAATAGTAAAAGCAAAATTGCTGTAACCTTGCTTTCTCTAGCTTTATTTATACTTGCAATAGTGCTTCAAAATAAAAATAGTAGCTACCTATTAACTCAAACTAGAATTTGGGAACTGTTTTTTGGAGCCAGTTTAAGTTTTTACAGTAACAACGAAAGACTAACAAATTCTCTAAAATTAAAAAATGGAAAGATTATCCATAATTCTCTGTTTACATTAGGTCTTATCTTAATAATTGTATCTATTTTTTCCACAAGTCTTACAAATGGTCAGTGGTTGGTATCAACATCTTTTGCAACTGTTATTGGTACAATGCTTATAATTTTATGTAACGTAGACATAAACACTAAATTGGTAACTCCTTTTGCAATATTGGGCAAATCCTCTTACTCTTTATATTTGTGGCATTGGCCCTTAATCATTTTTATTTTAAAGTGTAAATACACTAACGATGTTGCTCTTATATTAACAATCGCTGTGGCAGTGACATTGTTTTCATATTTGTCATATAAATTTATAGAGACATCTAAAATTACCAACAATATTTTGGTTAATCACTACATGTATATTCCATTATATGTTTTGGTGTTAACATCTGCATGGTTAATGAGCCATAATGATGGAGCTAATTATCTTTCCAAATTCATGAACAATGAAATTAAGATAATGGTTAAGGATGGACCTAAGCTTGATGAAAGATATACACCTCACAACATTCTTTCATTAAATGGAACCTCTGTTGAACAAATGGGAGATCAGAAAGGGACTCCTCATATATTTTTTGCTGGCGATTCTCACCTGGAGCACTTTGTTTATTTCTTAAAAAATATCAACAAGACTCCAATCTATGTTCTCTATATGAGAGGTGTACTTGCTTATGGTGATGAATTTGCAAATTTAAAAGCCCAGATAATCATGGGGCCTAAAGAAAGAAAAACTTTCAATTCATTATTTACTCAAGTGTTATCTAGACTTAAAGATGGTGACACAGTAGTGTTGTCTAATCGCTGGGATGGATATGCCATGTTCTACAACAAAGAACATAATCTAGAGTCAAATGATGCTAACTTTAAAAAGTTTATTGCAGCTATGATTTCTGATCTTCAGCAAGTTGTCAGAAATCATCCTAATCTAAAGTTTTACGTATTAAGTCAAGGAATCACTCTCAATGACAAGATCCTAAATTGCATTAAAATTAACCTAAATGACTCCATTTTGAATAAAGTTCTAGACAGTAACGAATGTAAAGTAAGTAAAGACTATCAAGCTAAAACCAGAATTACTATAGATCATGCTCTATATGATTTAGAAAAGAATAATAGAAACGTAACAATTATCGATAGAAACAAAGCAATAGAGCTTGGCAATGGCTTTTACAGAACGGTTGATAACAATGTGCCATTATTCTTTGACCAGAATCACCTATCTTCACACGGTGGCGAAGTTATAGGTGAGTACATTATGAAGACTATCAACGAAAAGAAATAGTAACGATTTTGCTTGATGCTGTAGGTCTGATCTTGTTAGTTCATATTGTTAACAAGGTTCTGATATTCGAATAAAGCGAAAAACAACACAGCAGTGAAATCAGCTTATTCAAATTTTGTTTATTACAAACAGATCTTCTATTTTCAAAAATTATCATACATGATACAACAATAATGATTTCACTGAAGATAGAAGGTCTACTTAAAGATGCAAACACTGTTGGAGAAAATCCAACACTTGCCCTTAACATATTAGCTAAAACAAATAAGCAAATAAGGACTGTCTTGACTTTGTAGTTAAATCCAGCTTTTACAATAAGAAATAAAATTAAAAAATCAAAAGACAGTAAAAGTAGCAAAGACACTAAAGAAAAATTATAGATAAACGTTCCATCTAACATCACCCCAGTAGCTTTCATATTCATTCTAACTGGCAATCTTAAAATCAAATAAATAATGACGAGAATTGCCATTACCATCCACAATTTCTTTTTGAATAAGAAAAACAGAATTGCTGTTAATAGGACAAGAAAGAATGGTTCAGAAAAGTTTAAAAAGTATAAAGTTGAAGATATCCCCAAGTATACCTTATTAAAAAAGCTATAGTCAGAAAACTCAGGCATCCATTTAGCTGTTTCTGCAACCAATCTTAAGTGATTGCCAGGACACAAGGCACAGTTTAAAAGTCCAAGAATTGATAGAAATAGAACTACAAAGGCAAAAGACTTATGCTTATTTTTAATTACTAATAAAGATGAAAAAATAACCAATATCAAAGACATTTGCTCATGATTTGAGGCAATAATGCTGCAGATAACTAATGCTATTGCAATGAACAGTGAAACTCTTTCATCTTCTAACAAAACTCCAACAATAAAGATCCCTAACACAGCAGGATAGTAGTAATTTACTGTTGTTGCAACTAAACCTGCTGATTCAAAATTGTAAAAAGGGAAAAGAGATAAGAACAGCAATACCAAAGATAAAGACAAGTCTTTAAAAATCAGTTTTAATGAGTAGACATTTAATAAAACAAAGGCAACTGACACCACTCTAAAGACATAATCATGCTTGCATAAAAATGGCAAAACGCTTTCTAATAAGACTCTGCCAGACCAAGTCATATATCTTTCATTTATCAGCCAATTTAATGAAAATGACTGCTCTTTAAAATAAGTTACGTCATCGTTACTCAAAGGGACAAAAATGAAAAAGGATAAAGCAATTACTACAGACAAAATTGCCATTAGTCTAACTACATTACCTAGAAAGACATCTGTGTTCTTATTTAGAAAAAGATCAGTATTCAATTAAATTTACTCTGATAATTGTTTTATGATTGAGTGTGACTGTTCTCGTCACTACATGATTCAAATTACTTTTTAAAAACTTATATAGTTTAAAATGAACTTATGTAAATTTACATAAACAAAATACGATAACAAAATAGATATTTTGCTACGATTTACATTGCTTTGCATTAAAGCATAGCCTGCACATATGATAAATAGACTTTGAGAGAATATAGAAGTTCTAACTCCTGAAGCAAACACAGTTGGAGACAGACCAATAACTCCCCTTAAAGCAAATGCTAAAAGGATCATCACTATAATTACAACTCGATTTTGAATAGAGAGATTTAACTTTAAAGCAATCACTAGTAAGGCTATTACATAAGCAAAAAAAATGATTAGTGTAAATGATGGAAAGCTATTAAGCCAGGTTGCATTTTCTAATAATTCAGTTGACTTAAATACCTTTCTTAAGATTTCTTGACAGAGACTTAAAACAATCAATGATGTAATTGCCCATCTTAACTTATTAGTAAGACAAAGAACTAGAACTACCAGACAAAACACGAATGGTAGATTATTATGATAACAAAGATTGAAAAAAGTCGTGGTTACGCCCATATACATTTTTTCAAAAACTGAAAATTCAGCAAACTCTGGCATCCAATTGTGCATTTCCAAAGACATTCTTACAGAGTTTCCTGGAGACATAAGTATGAAAACAAGACTTAATATTGAAATTACCAGTGTCTCTAAAGCTATATAATTGAGATTCGGTCTTGATTTAATAAGAGCAAGTACAGAGAATGTGAAGATAACAACAACACATTGTTCATGGTTACAGGCAAAAATTCCAATAATAAGAATTACAAAAGACAATAACAAATTAAGATTACAATTACTGTAGATTGCTGCACATAAAAACAATGCAAGAACAATTGGAAAGTAGTAATTCAAAACAGTAGCAGCAAAACCAGCTGTTTTCATTTCATAGTAAGGTAGCAAGGAAATAACAGCAAAACAAAATAGCAAGTGTATTAGAGAATTTCCTTTTAACAGCTTTAATAGAACAAATGGGGATACAAACAGAAATGCTATACATGTTATTTTTAGCAATAATGAGTGGTCCACAAAGAATGGAATTAGAACGTCAATAAAGACTCTGCTAGACCATGCTAAATAACGTGTATTTATAATCCAAGACCAGGTAACATTAACTGTCTTAAAATAAGCAAGATCATCACCAGATAACTCTGACTTCCAAAAGTATGAGATTAAAAAAGCAAAGGAGATTACAGTTAAAACAAGTAATAGAGTTTTAACTGTTTTTTGAAAATATTTGTTTGAATACAAAGATTCTGTATTTTTTAATAGAACAAACATAGCTACTCTTTTTCAATCTCATCCATTAAATATTTACCAACTAAAACACCACCTTCAGAAGAGAAATGAGCTTCATCAAAGAACAGAGGAATTCCTTTATCTGAATAAGTTCTGTAGAAACCATTACTTAACTCAAGAGGTTTGTTTCTTTCAATAAAATGCAGGTTTTTATACTTCTTAGTTAATTCTTTGAAGGTATCATTCAAAGAATTTACCTTATCATCAAAATGATTCTTTGTTGATTTACACTTATCTGTGTTGAGCAAGTTCTTTAAGAAACTGTCTTTTAAATCAATTTTCAGACAAGCTACAACCTGATTACTTACTAAAATACCTTCACCTACAATGTAAAATTCTAATTCAGGATGTAGTGCTATTTGTTCTGTAATATCCTCAACCAAGATTTTTACATAATTTGGAAAGTTATAATCCTTATTTCTAAGATTGTTATCTAATAAATATTCTGTATAGTAAAGGTCCCATCTATTTGCTAAAACCACCTTATCTCCAGGCTTGAGCTTGTTCAACATTTTTTTATACAAATCATAAAATGTTTGTCTTTCTTTCAAACCAATAATTGATTTTACCTTGTTATTAGCAAAGTGATTTCCATAACCGATTGTAGCTTCAGACACCATAGAATAAACAGGAACTTTATTGATATTTTCTAAATAATAGTTGTAATGCTCATTATGGCTGTCACCTATAAAAAAGATGTGAGGAGTTTCTGTCTGTAAGCCATAATGCATCACATGAACATTATTTTTTTGCATAAAAATAGATGGTTGATACTCTTTTGGCAGTTCTAAACTTTCATTTACCATCATCGAAAGTTCTTTTACCATGTACTTTTTCAAGTAATTACTACCATCTGTTTTAGTGATTCCTAAACCTGAAAGATATGCTAGTACGAATAAGAGTAAAGCAAATTTAAAGTTAAACCTTACCTTCTCAACATATCTATAGCTTACAAAAGAAACAAATGTAAGCACTAAAAGCAATACAAGAAGATTAGATAAGGAAATAGACAAATCAAGTCTTAAAGCAAAGATAATTAAAGGCCAGTGCCAAAGATAAATTGAATAAGAAGACTTACCAATGCATTCAAAGTAAGATAACTTTAAGATTGAGTTATTTGTATTTAGTGCTAAAACTAATAATGTAGCAATAACAGTTAAAAGTGAAACGTATGGAGTCCAAGAATTCACGCTATAAAGAGGAACTAAAAATACTGAAACTATGACAACTAAAAAGGAGGAAAGCTGCAACAAAGATGCACTGGTAATCTTACTTACAACTCTAGATAAATTCGATAAAAACAGGCATAAAGTTGCTCCTGCTAGCAGTTCCCATAATCTAAATTCAGTTAATAAATAACCATTCTTTGAGCTATAAAAAGGATAAATCAAAGAAATTATAAATAAGACAAGAACACTGTACTTTAGATTATTAGTACCAAACAGCTTATTAAACAAGACAATAACTAATGGCCATACAATATAGAACTGGAAAGTAATACACAGATACCAAGTATGAAGAAGTAACTTTCCAGATGAATCTAAAGAAAAATAACCACCATCTTTAGAAAATCTGTAATTTCCTAAAAGAGTCAAACACTTTTTGATCTCAAGTCCCAGTTCTTTATAGATTTCAGGAAAAACTAAGAAATATCCGATAGCAGCAACCACAATCATCATTACAGCTAGCGGAGGCACGATTCTTTGAAAGCGTCTAATATAGAAATCTTTAAATGAAAAATCAGATTTAGTTAACTTGTAACAAATGCCAGATGTTATCAAATAGCCTGAAATCACTAAAAATATATCAACACCAACATATCCACCGCTAAATAAAGATACTGATGTCAACATACTTGCATTAGTAAGGTCAAAGAAGTGATACAAAACTACAGCCATAATGGCAACAGCTTTTAGTAAATCAACATCATGACGTAGAATTTTAGGCATATACACTTTTCCAAATTTACAAATCGTATGTTAGTCTTACTCAACAATACTATATTTCTTAACTCAATTTCTTCAATTGTTCTTCAATTTTATAATAACTTGCTACAAGGTAAGATTTCTTTCTACATTAACTAACAGAACAATATCAGGCTTTGCTTTATCAAATACAGGTTTTAAGGGATGAGTATATTTGCTAAAACCAGGAACATGAATTACCTTATAAAAGTAATCTGACAGGTAGCTCTTTAAAGCATATCCATAAGAATCAGATAAAAGCAAAACAGTTCTTTTATCTTTAGCATTCTTATTAACGATTAAAGTACCAAAATATGGTTCTTCAAAGTTTAAATTGGTATTAGATAAAAGCTTATCAGTATTGAAATCGTAAACTTCGACTACAGGCAAGTTATCGCGAGTAACTTTCACCTCATCTAAATAACCTGTTTTAGGCTGTGCGATGTTTCTGACAAGATCTCCTTTTTCATGTTTTGAAAATGAAAGTTGATAATCATAAGGCTCATAATTATCAACTAAATAGGGCATAAAGTAATCAAATGCAACCTTTGCACCTGCTAAATTCCAATGAGTGTCATCAGTATAATAAAGAGCTTTTCCTTTAAGAGAAGATTTAGCATTTCTTAAAGCATCATAAGGATCAACAAGCGTAAAACCATTATCTTCAAATACAGCTTTAAATTTAGAAAACAATCTGTATTGACCTGGTTTTCCAAAATTGGGATCCATATATTCTGGATAGATTCCGTGTTTATCTGGACCTACAATCACGTACAGAGGTGCATTAGATAATTGAGTTAACTGTCTTAAAAAAGGAATTTCCTTTTCATTTACATACTTTTCATAGGGCTTTTCATCAACAGGAAATGTGTGCTGTTTATATACATTGGTAAGCGAAGCATCCAAGAAGAATAACCATCCATCAAGACCTGCAATTGAAATTTCACTCTTATCAAACTTAAAAAAAGAAAAGTAATTATTAAATACAGGGAAAAACTCTTCTTCGAATTTAACTTTGTAAAAAATTCTGTCAGTTACATATTTTTGTAAATTTGAAAAGAAGTGAGTTTTTCCAAACTCAGGAAAAGCAGTGATGTTTCGATTCTCACCTTTTAAAACCAAATCACTAGGTGTTGTAATCATTCCTGCGACAGGGATAAAAAAGACTAATAAAAGTAGAAAAATTCTAATTATCTTCATCTTGTTTCAAACCTAGAAATTAAAATAAATGAATGGATTTTGAGCACCAAAATACATTACAAGAATTGACAGAATAAAAAGTACAGAATTAATACTGTATGTAAGAGTGCTAATAGCTGCTTCTTTTGAATTTGAAGAATCAAATTTCTTTAATGTTATAAATGAAATTACGATACCAACAACAAAAGCAATATAGTTAAGTACTTTGTATGAGCAGATGCTTGCATTACCAGAATTGCTAATTCCAAACATCACTGATAAGTAATCTACAGCCTGAGTAAGGTTATCTGCTCTGAAAATAACCCAGCCAATCAAGACAACAAATACTGCGTACAAATGAGTCAATATTGAAGGAATTCTCTCAAGAACTTTAACTAAAAAAAGTCTTTCTAAGATTAAGAAAAGACCGTTATAAAGGCCCCACACCACAAAGGTAAAATTAGCTCCGTGCCATAAACCGCACAAGAAGAATACAGTAATTAGATTAAAGTAAATACGACTTGTTCTTACTCTAGAGCCACCTAATGGTATATATACATAATCCCTTAACCATGAGGATAACGAGATATGCCATCTTCTCCAAAACTCTTTAATGGATCTACTTTTATATGGACTCATGAAGTTTTCAGAGAATCTAAACCCAGCCATAGCAGCAAGTCCAATTGCCATATCTGAGTATGCAGAGAAATCGAAATAGATCTGCAACATATAGGCAATAGCTCCTACCCAAGCATCTAACATTGAAATATCGGTAATGTTATATGAAAAAGCAAGATCAGCCATAGGAGCTACAGAATTTGCAATCAGGATTTTTTTATTTACACCTAAAATAAATCTGTATAGACCATAGTTAAATAAGTTTGAATCATAGGTTCTATTATCTAAATCATCAGTTACTTGCTTAAATCTAACAATAGGACCTGCAATTAGATGAGGAAACATAAAAAAGTAAGTCAAAAAGTTTATACACTTACTTTTACCATTCAACTCACCTCGACTTATATCAATAAGGTAGCTTACAGCGTGGAATGTAAAGAAACTGATACCTAAAGGAAGTGCTCTGTGCTTAAAATTAATGTTTTCAATAGCGCCACAATCTTGTAGAAGAGATATTAGCCAATAAGCGTATTTGTAAAAAACTAAAGCTAGTATGTTTATAGAAACAAAGATGATGAGTAGTACTCTTTTGCAAACTTCACTTTTAGATTTAGGTACTTCTAGGAGATATCCAAACAGGTAGTTTAGAAGTCCATAGCAAATAAGTACGGTAAAGGAACTGTTATCTCCGTCGAATGAGTAAAAGAAAAGGCTTACACAGATAAGAGAACAGTTTCTAATCAAATTCTTTTTTTGAGATAAGAAGTCAATTACTAAAAAAAGAGGAAATATAAAAAAGATAAAAGGTAAACTTGCAAAAACCATCTATTCTCTCTAATTATTCTAATAATCATCACAACGGTCTAATTCAAAATCAAGATCTGACAAATCAACTCAATGAACAAATAAATCCGTTTAATTATACCTGTTTCTAAGCTTATTTGTTAAAACCTAAAGTAGATAAAAGGATTGTATGTTGAAGACGCAATAAAAGCAGTGCACACAAAGAACAGCACTAATAAGATAAAATCATAGCCGTAAAGTAAAATTGCCTTACCTGAAGCTGTTCTTTCAATCATTCTTGAACAGACTGGTGTTGACAATATAATGCCTGCAATAATTGCTACTAAAGGGATTGTATCAACGTAATACAAAAGTGTGTAAAATTCATTCTTAACATCAAGCAAACCTAACATATTTTGCATATATAGTACTGCATATGTGAGATCATCAGCTCTAAATAATACCCATCCGAAGATAAAAGCTAGAATGCAGTAAATATGTAAAATTACATTCTTATACACTGATCTTTTACTCTCTTTATTAAGACAAAAGTATCTTTCAATGATAATAAAGAAAGCATTCCACAATCCCCAAAACACAAAATTCCAACTAGCTCCATGCCATACACCTGTAGCAAGGAAAACAATAAACAAGTTCACATAAGTTCTTTTAAGACTGATTCTATTACCGCCTAAAGGAATATATAAATACTGTTTAAACCATGTTGATAAAGAGATGTGCCAACGACGCCAAAATTCAGTAATCGTTTTTGAAATATAAGGATAATTGAAATTCTCTTTAAACTTGAAGCCGAAAATATGACCTAAGCCAATGGCCATATCGGAATATCCTGAAAAGTCAAAATAAATCTGCAAGGTATATGAAATCGCACCAAGCCAAGCAACAGAAGTTGAGAAATTCTCGGGATTCTGAATAAAGATCTTATCTGCAATTTCTCCACAGGTATTTGCAATCAGCATCTTCTTAGAAAGACCAATAATGAATCTTTTAACACCATAGATAAGATCATCAAAATAAACTTTTCTATTATCAAGCTGATCACAAATTTCCTGATACTTAACAATAGGTCCTGCAATTAACTGAGGGAATAATGTAATAAAGAGCGCTAACTTGAATATATTCTTTTGAGCCTTAGCTTCTCCTCTGTAGATATCAACTAAATAAGATAATGATTGGAATGTATAAAAAGAAATACCTAAAGGAAGAACTACTTTTACCAAATCAAAATTAACTTTAAAAACGTATCCAATATTTTCAACAATAAAGTTGAAATACTTAAAATAACCTAAGATAGATAGATTTAATAAAATACCAACTGTTAATACCAGTTTACTTTGGAGCGAAGTGCAATTATTACAGTTTTCAACTAGGATACCAACGACATAGTTAATTAGAATGGTAAATAACATTACCAATAAGAATCTTGGTTCTCCCCAGGCATAAAAGGTAAGTGAGGCAATCAATAAAACAGTATTATTAAACTTCTTTGGTAAAACAAAGTAAATTACACAAAGAATCGGCATGAAGACATATATAAATGTCATAGATGAAAACAACATTTAATCTTTTCCTGTTTTATTTGTTAAGCATCGAATACTTTTATTTACAAAGTACTTATTTCTTTACAATTTCGCTCATCACTGCGTTAGTAAAATAAGCCACTACAACATAATCGACTTTTTTACCATTAAGATCTTTATCTACATCATACAAAGATGTTTCTATACTGTTACCAGCATAGAAATTATATTGCCAAGTATCTTTGGCAAAATAAGCTATCATTCTTCCTGTGTTAGCCACATATGAATTACCTACAGTTAGCACAGTCTTTTCAATCAAAGGTGATTTATTATCGTATTCATATACTCTAAAACGTTTTTGCTTATGCTCAATTTGCTTTGTATATTGCAATGTTGTAGATAAGTAATAGTAAAAATTCTTTAATTTACTAATTTCACCTCTTGAGCGAATAGCTAATCTTTGATAAGAGACACCTCTCATGAACATAGGCTCAATTGAGTAAATATCCATAAAACCTTGTCTTTTTTCAAAGATAGGATCGGTTATAGTATTTAAAGGCTTACCTGTAACAGATGAAGTGAAAGATTTTGCTGCTAAATAAGCAGCCCATTCAGTTTGATGATGATCATCTTTGTAATAAAGCAATCTATTAGGATACTCTTGTTTGCTCTTAACAAATATTGGTGCCAAATCAATAGCTTTTAAATTATCAAAACCACTATCATTAAAATATTGAGCGATTTTGTCTGACTCATTTAAGATAACAAGTTCAGGATTTTTATAAATTGAAGTTATTGCCTCATTGTAAATGTAGGACTTGAAAGGATAAATAAGCACATATACAGGACAGTTATAATGCTTTGAAACTTCAATCAAATTCTGCTTTTCTTTTCTTAATAGCTTTTCATCTGCTTTTAACTTTAGCAAACCATCAACAAAGTACCAGTCATCATTTACACCGTAAATTTTACCTTCAGCTGAAGGCGCAACTCCTACTTTATTGAAAGAGTAGATAAAATCTTTAATTCTGATGAATAAATGGCGCTGTCCAAATCTATCATTAAAGTAAGTATCAAGCTCAGTACCAAAATTTAGATTTAACTTATTATCAGAAGTTAAAATTGAAGGTAACTTTGCCAAGATTCGATTTTCAGTTCTATCAAGATCTTTTGAATAATTAAGACCGACTAAAGGCACCAGAAGTACAAATATAAGGATTAAAATCATCAAAAGATCTGGAGTATTAATGTTATTTCTTTGCTTTTCAGAAATAAAAACTCTTAAGAAAAGATAGAATAATAAATAGATAAAGATACTGAAGGCAATTAAAGCCAGATAATTTATTCTATAAAAATGTACTGGCTTAATTTCAAACTTATCTTTATTAGTTATTGAAAAAGAATCATCGTGATGTAAAGAGATAAAATCTGAATTGATACTCTTCTTATCTAAAGAACTCCCTTTTGAATGGTTATTATTTATCTTGATATAAACTGGTACATTAGATAATACAGTGTTTTTCATCCCCTTTAAGGACACAGAAACAACCTGAAGATTTACAGATGTACTACTGTTATCTGTAGATGAGTGAGTTATTTTGTTAGAACCAGTTTTAACTCCATCTTCTGGAGATTCAAACTCGAATTTGAAATATCTTAATTTGGTTAAAGCAGGGACAGGAAGTTCAAATTGAAGATGGTTCTTTCCCTTATTTAATTTGATAAGGTTAATTGTTGAAACTTTTATAGATGAAAAGTTGCTATCTGTTGTATTTGCAATTGAAGAACCTTTTACAACTAACTGTACCTCATCACTAGATGATAACTCAATATTAACTTCAACACAGTGGGTTGCATAAATTGAATTAAAGTTAATAACAACCAAAAGTGACAATATAAAAATCATCACAAGATAAACTATTTTATTAACTTTATTTTTAAAAGGTAAAAAATGGTACTTCATACTATTTACTGTGTATCAATTACAATTCAACGCTTTTATGTAAATTCTCTTCAATAGGAGATATGTTCAATTTTAGTTCAACTAAAATATCAGTAACTGTACATCATGCTTAATCGAATTTGAAAACTCACAGATGAACCATATAACTGTATAAAAACAATAGAACTGAGACCTAGCGGTACTACCCTTTCATGAGTAATAAGTTTCAAGTCCACATAGTTTATTGCTTACATTTAAACTTCATCTTTAAACCTAAAAGACATAGCACATAATGCTCATGGTAATAAGTTAAAGAGAAAAGTCTTTGTAAGAATGTCAGATGCTGATGCTCAACTCCATCATACTTAATGCAGTATTTTCTATCTGACTTAAACAGCTTTTTAATAAACGTTGAACTGTGTGAGGTCAAAGACTCTAAATGTTTAACCTTAAGGTTAGTGATTAAATAGTTTTGTCTTCCTGCCTGCTGATTTCTTCTAAAAAGGAAATGATCACCATAGAATACCTTTACTTCATTTGGTATTTCAAAATAGTTCTCTTTTTTACCAAAGTAAGCTGAGCCCCAAAAGCCAGCCATCTTATCTGACTTTTCAAACTTAATATCTGTATCTTCTGGATAAGAATCAAATTCACTCTTAGGGGTATTAGTTGCACAGTCGATACCGGCAAGACCTACATTTTCATCTGATGTAGATAAGAATTTATCAACAGCTATAAAAAGATTCTTAGGAAAAATAATATCGTCATTTAAAATGCCAAAGAAAGGAATTTCTTTTGAAGATAACTTAATACCTAAATTCCAGGCAGGATTTACAAAAAGATTTTCCTTTTGAGCAAAAACTTTTACCTTTTTTAAATCAGTCTTAAAACCTTTGCATGAATTATCAATAACTAGAATTTCCCCTACAGAATCATCACCATCAAGTTCTAACAACAATTTATTTAGAACTTCAAGATCTTTTTGCATTGTAGGAATAATAATTGAAAGCATAAATCTCCAATATCAAGAATTCTTTTTACTTAAGCTAAAGCCTAAGTTCATAGACCAAACAATCTAGATTACAATAGCATCATTTTCTTGATTACTTATTATTTGGCTTTGGTAATCTTATTTTCAAACATTTAAACAGGACTAAGTAACGGTTATCTGATTTATCTTCAATCCTAGAAAAGAACCTTACAAACTTAGAGAACCAGCGATGTCTTAATTTAAACATAAGAAATCTACAGTATGAAGAATGGAAGAAAAATCTAAATGACTCGTTGAATCTACTGTAAGGATCTGCAATTGAATATCCTTGTGAAGTTACTAACCATCCAAAGACTCTTTCCATGACGTGAGCTAAATCATTCTCATTTTTTCTGTTTACAACCGCAAATTGATTTACATCAAAATTCATTTCTTGAAGAGGCTTAAAAATAGTAGCTCTACAAATAAACATGGTACCTGCGACGTATTTTACTTCATCATAAGGATTTGCAGAGATCCCGACTTCAGACAAGAGCTTTCTTGCCTCGTTAAGGCAATAAACTAAATGTGGATTATCTGTAGTTTCTCTTGTTCTATCAAAGAGTCTATGATTGTTAATCATACCTACTGCAGGATCTTTAAATGCTTCTAGACATTTATGAAAATTCTCTTTTGAAGATATGAATGATAGCAGCATATTTCTCCAGTACTGACCTCTAAAGAAATATTTATTATCAATAATGGCAACAATCTTGCCCATATCTCTTTTAGTATGAATCTTAATTAAAAACTCGTATTCATCAAGATTTACTGTCTTTAATGCTTTAATAAAAGGCCAAATGTCATAACCTCTATTTTCACATAGCTTGACCTTAGCATTTGGATAGTGTTCTTTTACTTTAGATGAGAGCTCATCAATGTTACTTGTTGTAGTAACAATAAGATCAAATGAATCTTTAGGCAGATTTTGAATACAGCTATCTAGTAAACTCCACATTTCGTGGTAGTAGACATGAGCTATGACAAGGAATTTCTTCATTTAAATGTTTAGGTATTCTGTAAGATCTTAACTAACTCTGAAATTTAATGAATTATACCAATAATCAGCTTAACTTACTTAGAAAATCTAAGATCTTATCTAATACAATATCTGCACTATCTGATAATTCTAATATGAGACCTTTTGGATAAACGGAAACTTGATCTGCCTGCCCTCCAAGATTAAAGCAAGCAACAGGTACATTCATAGCAATCGCTTCACTGGTTGTATATGAGAAAGTTTCTGCACAAATGGATGGAATAAATATTAAGTCAATACTATTTTCTTCGACAATATTTGGAAGATTATCTCTATCATAACATCCTAATACTTTCATGTTTGAAGGTGCGTTGACATAGTCTCCAAGACAAAACAGATTAACATTTTTTGCATTACTTTCAAAAATGTCTAATTTCTGTTTAAATTCATCTCTAGGATGTTCATGATTTTGCTTCTGAATTGGCGATAAAATTAGCTGTTTTTCATTGTATTGATTGATTGCTTTTGACAAACTTTCAATAAACAATTTTCCTTTAGGAATACTATCTACCTTTCCTAGTACAGCAATATTAATTGAGTCATGCTTTTGTACTTTCACCTTTCTTAATGGTCTGATTTTGTGAGGAATAAGAACAACTTTTGATGAAAGTTCTGGGTAGTAAAAATTAACAATTTCAGTTGAGGATTTAGAAAAACATACAACTTCATCTATATCTAGAAGTAAAGATTTTTCCCACATTTTTCTCCAAAGAGAAATATTTTCACACTCACCATAAAATAGCTTATTTTCATAGTCAGGTTGCTTACTTTTGTTGTGTTCTATACAGACTGCACAATTTTGTCCATCATTGAAACCACAGAAATTATTATCTGAATTCATAAGATTGCAATTAGGACAAATAAAAAAGAAATCATGAACCATATATGATATGGATACAGTTCTTTTCTCTTCTCTAATCCTGTGTATAAAAGCCAATACCTCAGAGATATTTCTATAAGCTACGAGACTATTTAAAACAATCTTTGAATAAGATATTTTTTGCAATAATTCTTTTGTATCTTCAAATGATAAAGAAAATCCTGTATACATTTCTCCATTTGGGCAAGATACAACAAAAGCTCTATATAAATGATGATATTGCAATCTTATGATCAAGAAATCGTCTTTATACTCATTAAATTTGTTTAATGAATAACTCAAAGTACCCCCACCTAAGCTCTGGTCAATCCATAATAAGACAGGCTTAGAAATGTGATTTACAAGATTTGCAAGATCAGAAGCATAGTCTTTAAAAGAAGAGAACTTTGAGTCATAAAAATGATAGCTTGTATATTTTTTTGACTTTAAAACAAACTTATTAAAGAGAATAACTTTTTTTTGAAAAAAGCTTTTTTCTTCAGTAAGACAAGTAATTCCGAATAAACAATGATATTTTTTAAAAGTAACATCACTGCCACTTACATATTGTTTATATAACTTCATATAATTTAGAGCTCAACTTTATATGCTGAACAACAGGCAAACTGCACTTTTGTGCAGTTTGCCTGTTCTTGCTATTTTAATGTTTTTACCAACTTGTATTCAAAGACGCTAATATTGAGATATCTAGTTTCTTTCTCAAGCAAAGGAGAACCATTATCAGTAATTTCATTGTCGTATATAAGATCGCTCATTCCGTAATCATAACTTAATTGTGGTTCATTCCAGAACCAAAGGTCTTGACCGAGAATCTTAGGGAATAAGTCTTTTGAATATAGGCTTATCAATAGTAAGATAACTGAGTGAAGGTGCAAACCGCAACTGCCTTCAACTTTATATTTTAATTTCTTTCATATGGCGACAACACGCATAGATCGCAATCTCAATGATGTTGTAGCCTGTTTTTCTCCAGTTTTAGGCAGATTTATCTGCCTTGTGTTGTGACTTATTTTATTATGCCACGACCAAAAAGCCTCAGTTGTTACCAACAAAGACTTTCTTTAACAATGTGATTCAGAAATCAAACTCTAACGGAGTTTTTCTTTTGCTTTTAATCTTGCTACTTCATATTGTCTATCTAGTTCTATATTGTCCATTTTGCCACCTCAAACATATTGAGTATTATTTGCATTAATTATCCATTTGTAATCATCAAATTAAAGCTTTCTTAAAAAACTTTATGTCAAAACTTTATCTAAACAAACATTTCAACAACTCTAGTCATATTTATTGAAAGAAAAGAACTTTTACAATCAAATATCCTAGTAAGCTTAATTAATGAGATTATTTATTTTTGACAGAATTATGTAACATTCTGGAACCTCGAATAAAAAAACTAAAATAACTAATTAAAAATCACATATTGTCAGATTTTTATTAATTATTTGGTTTAGTAAGCAATAATCGCGATCTATTTCTTTCCTTTTTAAATTTGAAATAACTTTTCTCTGAGTTTGATTTGACCAGTAGATTTTTAGTTTTTTCTTCGCTCTCGTGATTGCGGTATAAAAAATATTGAAATCAATCTTATCTTCAACATCTGAAGTAATGATTACCTTTACAGAATCATACTCCAAACCTTGACATTTATGAATTGACATAGCATATGACACGTGAAACGGGATAACATACTTAGGATCATCATCGTTATCAGAATTATCACTTTTGATAACTGTTATTTGAACGATAAAATGCTTTCCAGACTTTCTTAGAATCGAATAATTGTCAGGTTTATATTCTTTTGAGATTTCGCCTTCTACTGAAACATCAAAAGATATATAGTCTTTATTTTGTATAATTTTTTCAATTCTTCCCTTTGTATTATTTTTTATAAAGTTAAAAGCATCATCGAATAATATAGGATCATTTACTTTATACGTATATATTCCAAAATGAACAGGAACATTAGGGTTATTGCTCTGAAGAATATCATTAATACTATTAATTCCAAATAATCCATTGTAATTTAGGGCTAATACAATTTCAGATTCAGATGTATTTCTATTAAAAATAGTTGAATTTATATCAGAACAAAAATCCCCCCTTGCTAGATGATCAGGTATAGAACTAATCTTACAATTTCGCACACTTTTCCAAAGATTATCTAAATCTTTATTACCTGTTCTATAGTTAGTTGATAATGAATACAAACCAGTGTCTTTAAATTTGTTGTTACAAATTTTATGACATAGATAAAACCAGTTTCCAAATTGGATCGATTCAATTTGACATATATCTCCAACCAGAAGAATTGCATCATAATTATTCTTATCAAGAACATTCTTCATGTCCTCATTAGAAATAACACTGCATTCATCTATAACAAGTAAAGAGTAATGCTCTGTGTAGCTTGACAGATATTTATTGACTGTAAGGTAACTAACAACTATTGCGAACACCCATAGGAATGCGGTTTGTGTATCATTAGGTTGTCCAAAATTCAGGAGATCTAATGATGTGTAATTTGTATCAAAAGCGAGGTCAAGTACCTGCTAATGTAGA
>Ga0256404_1002375_pt1 | contig 41728 bp, 35 predicted proteins | sample RumenRJG_01DNA_FD_185990 | JGI IMG/M metagenome (GOLD analysis project Ga0256404, IMG submission 185990) | Bovine rumen microbial communities from Lethbridge, Alberta, Canada - RJG_01 | ecosystem: Host-associated > Mammals > Digestive system > Stomach > Rumen | place: Canada: Alberta | collected... | reverse complement strand
ATCTTTGCAAACCGTTTTTCATTTCCACTACGCTTTTTTTTTGAGAAATCTCACCAAATTTTCGTGGATGTTGTTTAACATCATGCAATTCTTGAACTGGCATTCTTCCCCCCCCCAGATTTTCATCTATGGTATTCCTCTTACTCCTAAACTTCTCGGATATACTCACGATGCGGATGGAAATCTGGTAATCAATCCGGAAGAAGCCAAGACGGTAAAGCTTGCTTTCTACATGTACTTGTACGGCTATTCGACTCAGCAGATCGCTGACGCCTTTATTGCTCTCGACAGGAAATCTTATCTCGGAAATGTGAAGTGGACTTCGAACAGCATAGTTCAGATCCTTAGGAACGAACGTCACTGTGGAGATGTTCTCACAAGAAAGACATACACAGAGGATTATCGAACACATCGTACTCTTAAAAACAAAGGCGACCGGCCTCAAAGCAGATATTTCAATCATCACGAGGCAATCATCTCAAGAGACGATTTTATTGCCGTTCAGCGTCTCCTCGACAGTTCGCGATATGGCAATAAATCTATTCTGCCAGAACTCAGGGTGATAGACAGCGGCATCCTGAAAGGCTTTGTTTCCGTTAACCCCAGATGGGCAGCGTTCAAAGAAGCCGAGTATTATCAAGCCTGCCAAAGCGTGTATACTGACAACAATCCGTATGACACTCAGGGAGATGCCAAAACCGATCCGAAGGAATACAAGATTGAGGTTTCTGCCGGGGATCTCGACTTACGAGGTTTTGAAATTGCTCGCGCCGAGCTCTTTGAAACTAAGCAAATCGTTTCCCATCAATAATTATCACCAGATCAGAAAAACCTATTTCATTACCAAAATTGATGATTCCCGATAGAATACGAGTGTTATGCCCAACTTGTCCTACTTTGTTACGTATACTGTAGTTATCATGCCAAAACTCAACAGTATGCCCCTCTTCAGCCTGAATAACGATTTCATAACGCTGTTGTTCATAAAACAACGGTGCCACTTGGAAGTTTCCAATACAAGAGAAGCGGGTTTCCATCAATGGCCCAAATGCAGCTTCTCCTTTCAAAATAATCTCAAACGATTCGTCGCAAACCACTTTAATGTTTGCTTTTCTGTCTGAAATCTCCTTGTTTTGGAAATCCGGGTGTGCTGCCTGGCCTTTAATGGATACACTTACTCTGTCTGTTTGGATATATACCAATTCATCAGAGCCAGTATGAAGTGAATCCATCCTCTTCAAATCTCCTTACCATAAATGCGATTTTCTTTGAGCTTTTCGGATATTTCCCACTATTGGAAACCAACGCTTTTTCCATCTGTTCGAAAAGATTATTACCGGCCGTTTGGTATCCCTGATAGTCGCCCCAAAACATTTTGAACAGGTCACAGAGCATTTCTTTTACCGCAGTGCTGCTTCCCTGAATACGTGGCAGGATTTTCTGCATAATCTCATTATCCATTGCTTCATTTTCGGTCAGGAGCTCTGCTTTCTTGTTATTTAACATATAGAAAACTATCTCATCTCGCACACGATATCCAACGTGTGCATTAGCCTTTTTCAACTTCTCATTGATATCAACAAGCTCTGAGCAGATTTTTTCTAAATAATCCGACTCATCTTGACATTCGATAAGCTTTAAATACTCTGTTTTCAAGAAATCATTTCCGATGTTGATTACTTCTGCAGTATTGTCGGCACCTGTAAAGTCAGGCATTAGATCAACATCTGAAAACTCTATTGTATTTGCCCGATCCAATACTTTCTTGCTAAACGGGAATGTAGTCTCATCCATATTAACAGTGCCTATAACATAAAGATTCTCCGGCAAGCACAAGCCTCCGTATTTAGATTTCGCAGTTTCATCGTTACCGAACTTCTGATTGGAAAGAAGCGTGTCACTTGAAATAGAGTCTCCATCATTTTCTCTGGTTTCGATGATAGAGAGATAATCGCTTAAGTAGTATTCTACCCTAGCCAGATTCATTTCATCCAAACATAGTAAATATGGCACATCGGGATTATTGGATGCCTCTAAAACAAAGTCAATAATCTCGCCCGGATGAAACCGTCCTGTAAGGTCCAAATGGCCAAAGAGATCCGAGGAATCAGACCAATCCGGTCGAACCGGTACCATCTGCATTTTAGCTCCCATCGCCTCAGCAAACAGTCTAACCAAGCGTGTCTTTCCTGTTCCAGAAATCCCCGCCAGAATAACAAATGGTTTACTTTTAAGACTGAGGTAGAAGTTTTCAATAAGGCCGTTACTATAGGTGAAACCATTGGAAGCAATGTATTTCCCAATTTGTGATACTGCTTCTTTAGTGCTCATTTTCACGCCCCTCCCTTCTCCTCTGTTCAGATAACGCAAGATGTTAAATTCTGTCAATGCCTCATATAATTCCGATCGAAGCTTCCAACTATAAACTCCGTTTCCACCCTTACCGACTGCTTTACCCAAAAATAGAATAGGCCAATACTGATCCTTTTTCCCATTATTAACCAATGGACAATTAGTCATTCTATGAATCCGCATTGCCAATTGCACGCAATTTGACCTAAGAGCGCCCATATCGTAAGAGAACTTCTTTGCCACATCCGAGCAGGTCGCACCATCTTTCTCTGTATAGAACATAGCTAGTGCTTTACCCCAAACTGGTCCTATAACATCTCTGTTATTGAGGATCTCTAGCCATTTTTCTTTAGTGAAACCCGGAGTATACTCACTTAAAGACGGCCACCAATCAGAGGCGCCTTCGATTTCATTATGCGAAAGAAATTCGTTATATAGAGACAACGCTGCAGATAAGTCTCCATGCCCGTGTGATTGATTAATCTCGTTGAAACTAGGATTTGATCTTATCATCGCATCCAATTCACTGAATTCAGACAAATCTTCAATAGAGAAGATCGCCTTAGGAAGATCAATAGATAACCAGTTCCCGGCTTGTTCAATTGCCCGAACATATCTATAGATTGTATTTTCTGTATAGTTTTTCTTTTTATTAGTCTTCAACCATTCTTTGAAGGTTTCTTTATTGTTGACACTCGTGTCTTTGGGCAAATGATTGTCCTCGAAAGAAATACCATATTGCTGAGAGAGTTGACGCAATTCATTTTCGAGTTCATGTCTGGAAGCATGTTCAGCGAATTTATTTCCCGCTTGTATTGCAAGCTTTCCAGCATCGATTCCTTCCTCTTCAATAATATGCTTAGCATAATAGAGAATCAGACTTGAGTTTGTATTCCAGGTCAAGAAATCGCCTGACCGCATTTTGCCGTACCAACTGATATAGTGCCTTGCGGAACTTGTTGCTACTTCTGAATGCTCGGCATGGACCTGTTGAGATGCTTCATCAAGCGGCAATTCTCCAGCAAAAACTTTTTTCCCGTATCCGTATAATGCCGATATTGTTTCTTCAGTCATTCTGCCCATTTTGCACCTCTCTACTCTCACTAATGGATTGTTCCAGTTTGCTAAGTGTATCTGATTTTATGCTTTTCTTCAGCTCGCACTCCCAGATAACCAGCACCTTCCATCCCATGTTCTCAAGATTTGTTATATTTCGCTTGTCCCGTTCAACTGTCCCGCTAATCTTTTCTTTCCAAAACTCCGAATTGTTCTTTGGCCAAACGAAGAATTTACACCCTTCATGTTTATGCCAAAAGCATCCGTTAACAAAGATTACTGTTTTATACTTAGGTAGAACTATATCAGGTTTTCCAGGAAGCCTTGCATCGTTTTTTCTATATCGAAAGCCTTTTGAAAACAGATACTTCCTTACAATTTCCTCCGGTTTCGTATCTCTTCCATGGATCATAGACATATTGTAACTACGTTGCTCTTTTGTCATCACATCAGCCATGGCGTTACACCCCCAAATGGCGATACATCCAATTTGTTGAAAAGCAAGTATATGCAAGACTAACCTGCAAGTCTAAACATTTATATGTCTTCACTCGTCCAACACACGAATTCTTCATCATCGATATAGCATTTAGGATTGTCATTGAGCTGTCTATCTCTTGCTATACTCATGACAATAGATTCAAGATATGTATTGCAATAGCTCTCATTGAATCCCTGAGGATCTTTCTCGTCTGCACTATAATAAACAACAATTGAATCGACGAGTTCTTCTTCCCCGTCATCGTTTTTGTAATACTCAATTCCATTGCGGACAGCAAGATCCAGTTCTGGTATCACGACACGGTATCCGAAAACCCACAGTTCGCTGCCTTCCTTTTCAGCAATCTTGATTTGCTTAAATTCACCCTCTTCGTCTTCAATTCGTTCGTATATAGTCTCCATTATGTCCGAGAAATCACTCAAGCAGAATTCGTATCTCATTGCGTCTCCTTACTTCTCAATGTCTCTAACATAGTTAATAAATCGCGAGAGAGTCCAAATCCGTTCTTGTCTGTCCCGAGGATAAGTCACAATATAAGGCTTTGGAACCACTAGCACCACATTCTCGCTCTGCATTTCATCCATTTGGGCGGGAGAAATGCCCTGCTGAAGAGTGCACAGAAATTTGGGGCGATCTCTAAGCCGATCAGCTTCGTTAATTACTTGTCTCCATCTGTCCTTACATGTGGTCTTTGCCGCCAGAGTAACTAGTTTTTCCGTAGGAAACTTCAAGTCATGATATGCTTCCTGTGATGGAAAAAGGAAATCTGGTTTTTTGTTTCCTTCTGTTACTCCTTGAGCTTTATAGCTTATATGGTTTCCATCAAATACTGCTTCTAAATGGTGTTCCAAGCTTTTTCCCGCTCGACTCTTCCTTCTATTCAATACAGCATTTGCTGTACTTATAAATGTATCAACTGAAGGGAATCCTCCAGAAATCAATTGCCCGTAATTGGCATACTCAATTGCCCTGAATAGACGATATTCCATGTCAGTCCATTCAAGAAGTATCTCATCAGGATTTCTCACCACAGATTCGCTCTGTCCGGTTATTTTTTGTTCGATACGTCTTGCGGTTGCTGACATTATCTCTGAAGACGGGAACTCCGAATTCAAAGACTCAATGAATCTTTCAAATTCTGCCTTTTCCTGTGCCGCAGGTGTTATTTGCGCCATATCAATCAAGCGATTGGTCTCCGCAGGGCTCATTCCAAATGCATCAAGGAACTGGTTAATATCATCTTCAGTGTTAAGAATAAACGCGCGATAATCCTCATCGTCGGATTGAACAAGCACAAATAAAGCACCAGTAAACTCTGGCCGTAGGAATGGAAATCCTCTTCCAAAGTTGGTGATCCTGTATTCGTTTCTGGTGCCTTGACCATAGTAAATAAAGCGAGTGTCCGTTTCGAAATCGTTTTGCCACTTAACTTTTACCCAACGCTCTTTATTCTGTCCTTTCTTTCCGACCTCATCAAAGAGAATTGGGATAGCTGGCTTGGATATATATATTCCTGCCTGATGACCTCCGGTAAGACCGGTATCATTCGCTGCAAGGAACTTACAAAACGAACGCCGTCCATATGTTACAGCATGAATGGCATCCGATGCGTATCCTTCCACAAATTACACCTCGCTATCTTGATCCAGATCCTTCAGTTTTCCCACAACCAGGCGGGCAACATTAGTCATTAAAGGAACAACAACAGAATTCCCAAACTGTCTATATGCCTCAGTATCAGAAACAGTAATTCTAAAATCGTCAGAGAATCCTTGCAGCCTGGCACATTCCCTGGGTGTTAATCTTCTGGGATTTCTTCCCGGCTGTTCCAGAAGGATCTCTGAGCCATCTTTATAGTATCGTGCACTAAGTGTTCGTGATATACCATCAACAGGTGCAATACCATAACCAAATCCATTTCCTGCCGCTTTATGTTTGGCTGCATAATCCTGTAGATACTGCCAGAGCTTGTCCGACAAAGTGTATTTATCATCTACCGCTTTTTCAAGAATATCGCTCATTACAGGCTTCTTTTCCGGAACAGTTAGGTCAAACGAGAATTTTATATCATTTCCATAGCGCTTTCTGTCAAACCCAACAATAACAATACGTTCACGATGCTGTGGTACATAGGCTTGTCCGTCCAAGATGGCATAAAACACCGCATAATCCAACTCGTCGAGTGACTCCTGAATGATTTTGAATGTCCTTCCCTTATCATGGCTGCAAAGATTCTTCACATTTTCCAACATAAAGGCTTTTGGCCGTTTAGCCTGCAGAATTCTGCAAACATCAAAGAAAAGTGTACCTTGTGTTTTATCCTTAAAACCGGTAGCACGACCAAGGCTGTTTTTCTTTGAGACACCGGCGATAGAAAACGGCTGACAAGGGAATCCTGCTACAAGGATATCATGATCAGGAATATCAACTTTGGCATCAACCTTTGTGATATCCCCAAATGGCAGCACTCCGAAGTTATCATAATATGTCTTTTGGCATTTACTATTCCATTCACTCGAATAGACGCACTTGCATCCTGCATTTGCATAAGCCAACCGCATTCCGCCTATACCAGCGAACAGATCAATAAATCGATAGCCATCAGGCTGCTCAGCCGGCTCGTGTTGGAGTTCTTGAATTGTCTCCTTCACTCTGGATTTCAAAGCCGCTCTTATTGTTTGTTCTGTTATATCTGCATATGCCTGGAAGCTATTATAGGTGTCATCATCTAAAACAATTTTCAGCTCTTTGGACATTTATGCCACCTCATTACTGTTTGATTTTCTGATATCCGCTAAGGAGCATACTCTGGCGTTCGTTTTCAGACGACGCAGAGTAAAATATAAACAATGCAGTTTCTGCGCGGGAAATAGCTACATAATTGAGAAGTTTTCTCGATTCCTCCGCAAAGCCGTCAACATCTGCTAGAATAACGACTTTTGATTCCAGTCCTTTGAATGCCGAAATCGTAGAGAAGCGAATCTCATCTTTTTTGGCTCCCCACATTTTCCCCTCAGTTTTTAATGTTCCCAACTGTGAAGGCAACCCTTTACCGTACAGGAAACACTTCGGGTTATTCTGTGTATATGCCGACAGTATCACGATCTCACTATTCATCACACCGTCATCTCTAAGGCGCTCAATCAAGGAAAGGATCTGATCTCGTTCATCTGTGATGGAAGAGTAGGGACTCTGTTCTACCTTTGGACCTGAAGCCTTGATCCTGTTTACTTGAGGAATGTTAGTCATCAGGGTATTTGCATTGGCAATTTCCTTGGTATTTCGGCAATTTACAGACAGATTATATGAGGTGGCCCAGTTCCTGAGTCTAGGCAACTGAGACGCCATTTCTGAGTCGCGATTATAGATGTTCTGGTTGGGATCATAGAAGATTGCCCACGATCCTTGGGAAAGACCTCCCTTAATCAGTTTCCCTATACACTGTAGATAAATGCCGTTTATAAGGTCCTGTCCTTCATCTACAACAACCAAGTCATATTGTCTCACCTGGCAGGAATCATCGAGAAAGCGTTGTGGTAAAACAACGGAAAAATAAGTTGAGTCGTGATCTTCATGTTTGGATCCGCAACTGCGTTGCATAACCTGATGAAGAGTAGCTGCTTCGGCAGACAGATACTCTTTTTGAAATTGGTTATCAGCATACTGTGCCATGTTCTTGTTGAAACACAGATACAATACACTCTTACCGGCACGGCTGGCTCGTTTGCACTGCTCTACTGCCAGAACAGACTTACCTGTACCAGCCAATCCGGATATTAATAGTCTCGGATTGTTCTCAAGACTTTCCAACACCTCGTATTGTTCATCAGTTAATGCAAGGAGCTCTTTATATGTATCTTGAATCACATCTCTCAGGCTTGGGACAAAGCGGAAATCGCCACGCAGAAGGTCTGCGGCTTGTTGCATTTCTTGATCCGAGAGCGTTCCTCCGCGAAAACCGTGCTTTTTTTCACAGTCATCACGCCAGTAATCGAAACTCTGCCGAATAATCGAATGCAAATCACATCCATTGGACCGGTCGAAGAGCACTTCGCGAATTATGTCAAAACCTTCATAATCAAATCTGCAATCAGGCATTAATACGCAAGTAGCATATTGAGCTCGGCTAAAAGGATGATAATTCCCGAACTTTTTCCTCATGTATTTTAGCAGAGATTGCATATTCCCCTGGGCTTGAGCAAATGGACCTTCCTGCTTGGTTTCCCGCTTTCCATACCGATTTGTAAAGGACCAGTTTCCACTATTTCGCTCTACAGCTCCGCCTTTAACCTCAACACAAAGGAATCCGTCCCTGCAAATGATTACGAAATCAATCTCACCAAAAATGTTATTGACGTGTTCCGCAACCCCTAACGAGTGCAATATTATGATTTTTTCGTCAATATCATAATCCCGAAAAGATGCAAACAGGTTTTTTTCTGCCGTGCTTTTTATCTCCGGTGATATGATGTTTGGAATCATTTGAACCATGATATATCTCCTTATAGTTCATTCATTACTTCTCCAAAGAACCCTAACGACCGGTCTTCCAGTGTTCCGGTAATTGCAGCCCTGTCAAGAAGACAATTTCTCATTTCGCAGCTTGTCTCCGGCAAGAGTGTACATGCATGACATGCAGCATAGTTCAAGGAGTCAAAGCCCTGTGCTTTCGATTCAATACAAATAGGGTCGGATGAGCACCATGAAGCCTCCTGAAGCATATTTCTGAATATCATCTCGATGGGTTCGGGAAGACCTTTTCTAACAAGTCCCCCCAAACTCCCGTCAGAATCTGATGCAGATGTATATAGGAGAATTCCAGCCATCGGTTGCTGCGTTTCTTTATACGAACTATATATTCTCTCTTTTATTGACGCACCAGAATATCCACATTCGATGGAAAGCTGACGGATTAGTAAATGTGAAAGAGTATGGAGCAGTACATACCGCGGTGAGAAATTGTCGCATCCCACATTACTGTGCTGCAGTCTGCGTTCCATCTCCTGGTAATACTCTGAATGTGCGGTTTCCCATCGAACAAGAGCTTCTTCATTGAGCTTGATGAAAATCCCTTCACCAAGCATTTGAATCGCTGGCAACCAGCTTAAAGGTGCATTGCTGAGGGGAACGACATCACCATCTTGATGATACCCATGGAAGCGTTCATCATTTTCGTCTGGAACATCCGGCGTAATTCTTCTAAATCCGCGTAACGCCAAGACCTCCCGCAATCTTTTTACCAAGACAATATCTTCGATAAATGGCTCCAGAAACTCCGGAACCTCAGAATGCGTTGTCTTGAACTGTGGATCATCCTGATCAGGAGCGCAAAACATCTTGTATTCGTCTTCTCGAAGGCTTTGTTTCGTGTATTCTCCGCTATCCGCCTGGTAATAGCGTCTATATATCTCTGTCTTTAATTCATCAAGCGTCGCTTTCCCATGTTTGAGAATATCCGAAAACTGAAACTGGATTATAGCATTCAAACCGGCTTCATTTGGATTGCTATCAAGGAAAGCCTTAATATTATCCCAAAACTTGTTAATTGTTTCCTGTATAGCGGTACTCCAAGGAGGAATGGTAAGTGCACTTTCAGTGATGGAAAAGTATACGTTTGAAGCGCTTCTCTGAAGGCCCCTCATGGGAGCCTCGCAGGCAATTGGATCGTTATACTCTTTTTTATATCCTATCCATGGTCTTCGTCCGTTGCATCTGTAACCACGCAGAGCTTCCTTGGACATACATCCTGCCATGGTTCGCTCTTTCCCACATGCTTCACACTTGATAACAATACTCTCCAAACCACCTGACGTATCAGAAAAGCTGATTGTCAAACGATCTCCGCGTGTGTCCGAGCACTCTGAATAGTTTCCATAGTGAACCCACCAACGGTACGGGAAATCCTCCAGATGGCCGTTACAACATGCTGCGACAAATCTGGAAGGGACAATATTCTTACCACAGGCTCTACACTTTTTCCCGCCTTCCTCGCCAAATGCCCAGTAGGGCTGCAGTTTGCCACATGAAGGGCAAAAATGCATAGTTGGGAAACGGAACGCAGGCAAATCTGGTTCAGTCGTCCCGTTTGTATTCTCAGAAACATATGGCTCTTTAAAACCGCTTACTTTCAAGAGGCGTTCCAAGCTTGCTTCATGAAGTGTAGGACTTGAAGATTTCCAATAATCTGTCGCAGCAAGAACAACCGAATAATCTGGCATGTCTGAAATTGATCCACTGCCAAAGGATGTAATTAACTGCGTTCTACGAAGCTCACCTACGACCTTATGCCTTTGCTCTTCTCTATTTCCACCTAATCTTGGCATCTTACAACCTCCCGAGCAGATATACACCGGACTGCCCATCAACATTTCTCATGCTATTCATGGTGCGGAACCTGTCATCTTCTGTATCTTTCTTCAGCAGATTCTTTTCGCCCCATTTATAGCTTAGTGTTCCTACCGCCTGATCATCCCACTGCTCGCAAATATCCTCCAGTTCTTGTCTTACAGCACTCAATTCTGTCGGATCAACTAAAGAGACATAATTTAAGATTAATTCCTTTATTTCATTTACTTTAGGATCTTCTTTCCTGAACCTAATGGCACTTCTATCAGCCAGCAATCCCGGAACCATATATCTGCATAGAGACACAAACAAGGCGTGAAGCCCACGATCCCGCGCTCTGTCAGAGAACGGAGTAAGACTGGTCGCTTCAACATACCGGTATAATGCTGAGTGATACTTTAAAAACTGTTCGTAATGAGAACGGTCTCTTGAACGAGAAGCATTGTATACAGTAATAACAATACCAGGATTATCACGACCAACTCGGCTGGTCGCCTGAATGTATTCTGCATTTGTCTTGGGTTGCCCGGCAACTACCATGGCGCCCAGTCTTCCCACATCAACACCAACCGAGATCATATTAGAGGCAAGTACAAAATCATAAGCGTCAGGACTTGGATAGTTCCGCTTCAGGCCAACCTGAATCACCTTCGTGATCTCTTCATTATTCATTCGGCTTGTTAACTCGACATTATTGTCGTAGGCCTTATCAGGATCGACGCCCGGATATAGTTCAGCAAATTTTGTTTTTGCCAGATAGCCAAATCTGCCCTGAACGTCATCCAATATTTGCGTACTGGCGCCGCCAAGTTCACGCAAGCTGTTGAAATACCCTGTAATCGTCCAAAACCCATCGATTACCGCCTGCGGCGTACCACATTTTTCCAGATGCCTAGTTGCAAACAACAGTGCTGCATTTACTCGGATTAATGTCGTAGTTGCAGTAGTTCCTATACCCATTACACCAAGATATTGGCGGGCTGGGCGTTCAGATTCCTGAGATTCTTCAGCAAAGAAAGAATCCTTTGTAGATAAACCCTGCGGTGGAAACTGTGTGAACTCTCTACCATAGAGTGCCATAATCTGATTTGCAGCATTTCTGATAGTAGCTGTAGAAGCAATCACTTTCGCCTTAATTCCGTCTTTTTCACATAATTTGGTTATTGCCGCTTCATATATACCAGTCATTGTTCCAAGCGGCCCGGATATCAAATGCAATTCATCCTGAATAATGAGCGAAGGAGGATTCTTCTGCGAACTGATACCAAAGAGAGCTGCTGGTTTATCACTGAGAGGAATCTGTGCAAATTTGTCAACTGTAGCGATAAGGAAGGAAGGTAAATGCGCATATATGGCTTCATCGATGATATGAAGTGGCAAACCATTGCTGACGTGATGATAGTCGCAATTATCATTTGGGCAACGTATGTACATACGTTTTTTTATCAGATCAACCGAATAATCATGTGGCGTAATCTGTGCCCCACACCACGGACAAACTTTAATCTGGCACGGGTTTTCGTCCTCGCCTGAGAGTATGCCGCCATTTTGTTGCTTGGTGATACTCGACTTTGCAACATCCAGCTTGTTGGGAGTCAACTTTCCTCCGACCCATAGGCCTATTGCTATTTCGGAACCTCCAAGCTTTTTTTCTCTGCGGAGTTTATCGCATGCAAATATCAGCATGCTTGCTCTTTCAAACTGTTGAAGAGTGAGAAGACGAAGAGTATATCTCATGATAATCGTCACGCCATCATCAGTCTGATTTCTCAGGCGTCGTAGAAAAATAACGAATGCCGCAATTCCAAGATATGCCTCTGTTTTCCCGCCACCTGTGGGGAACCAAAGCAAATCAACGCTTTCCCGTTCTTTTCCCTGAGGGTTGATAAACGAAATCATCTCCTGAAGAAGGAAAGCCAGCTGGAAGGGATACCAGTTAATCTCAGAGTCGTTTACAGTTTTGCCTTGACGGATCAATGACCGTTCCCTTTGTAAGTACATGGCTTCATTTGCAAGACGAAATGCTCGAAAAACAATCCCGTCTTTCTGCGAGTCCTTCTCCAGCTCTGTTATTGTTTTAGAGATTGTTTCCCACGCATGTTCACATTTTGCGATATTTGTTTCGGCACTTACTCTCCTTGTACTGTCCATGGATCCTATTTGAATTCTTAATCCGTCTATCCACGCTCTATACTGGTCCATGAACTCCCGCAATTCCTTAATGATTACAGCGTCTGGTTCTGTAAACAACCTCTTCATGTTGAAAATATGCGAGCTGCTGTCGGAGGGCTTCATTTGCTTTAAGTTGAATGTGGGAAGGAAGGAAGACGAGACCCAAACAGGCGATTTGTTTTCCAAATCCCATTCAACAGAGCAGCCATGGCCCTGGGCATAGCAATATACATCTCTGTAAAGCATATCCAGTTCCAGCAATTCGGGATCTGTTGTCAGGTTGATTTTTCTATCAACAGAAGTGAAAACACCCTTCCGATCAATACCCGATACGATAATCTGCGGTTGAAATACAGAAACCTTGTTAGTGTCCGTAAGAGACGCGTTAGATTGCACTTTATTGTTGTTAATCAGCGCAATCGTTATGACACGTTCTCCGGTATCTTCAAACAACCGGTTTGTATATATTTTGAGCTTGAGACCACGCTGGAGTGTTCGTTCAATTACTGGAATCCGGGGCGAAAACACTATCTCCTCTGAATACGGGTATTCCTTTCTGGCCCAAACATAATCCGGGATTGTTGCTTCCTCATCTACTTGCGGCATTTTTAGCCCAAGGCTCTTTGCGTTTTCATACGATACTGCATCATAAAAAGCATATTTCCCTGATACTTTGATTTGATTAATTCCAGGCAAAAGCGTGCAAGTAATCCCAATTGATGAAGGGTTTTTCTGGTTGCTTAAAGAAACAGAGGAATCATAGCTCTCCGCAGCATTCTCCAAAAGAGGATTTCGTGCCATATCCAGAGGATCAGTAGTATCACCCTGAGGATATAGTTTCCCCATAATGTAGTACTGCGTTGGAAATTCTGTTAGAGTTTCATCCGGAGTAACTGGACCAACAAAGTCCTTCTCCAGAATTGTACAGATACTATTTCGCGCCTTATAAAACTCGGAAAAATCCTTCATTTCAAGATCTCCTTATCAGTACATATCCTTTTCGTAACGTGCAAATCCGGATACACTGAAGCCTTTCCATACCGCCATATTTCCAAACGTTTTAGCTCCGCCCAGATGTGGATCAGCCGCGGAAACACAGGTAATAATATCTTCAACATATATGTCGCCAAAGATATTACCAAAGTACTTATAGTCGATATCTGAACTCCTGTTCCAAATTCGCTGCATAGCCCTCTTTAGGCCATAATAAAACGCCACTCCTGTAGTGCCCAGGCAAACATTTTCATCTTCTTCCAAAACAATTTTGTATTGGATAAATGGACCGTCCTTTGGCATCTTTAGGAGTCTTAAACGGGTTCCGGATTCGACATAGTCATTAATTAATCTCTGTCTTTCTTCAGAAGTTGCAAACGTTTTGGTTTCAATATCCCCTGGAAGTCCTATCTCAATGTGTGTCAAATACTTGTTTTGACTTCTGCTGAAGCTGGCCTGAAAACAGCGCCGACTACCTCCATCGATGTAAATATACTGAGGCTTCATTGCTATATCTGACAATTTGCGTCTGGGACGGGTTATAGCAACATACCTTACCTTGTGTTCCTGCACATCGTCGGAATCTCCCTGCTGAGGTGTCAACACGTCTTTTAGCACCAAGACAGCATCATACTCGCGACCTTTGGCTCTATGAATGTTACTTATAGTTATCTGCGCATTGGGATCAGTGGACACAAACAGAGCCTTGTTTCTGCCGTTGCGAAGCAGTCCCTGGAGTAATTCAGACACCTCAAAGCGAGTCTTATCTTCAGTGAACTGCGTACTAACAAGGGCTTTCCATGCCTCAGATGCATCAGTTGGAGAAGCACCTGGATTTGATGCCAGAAAGGCCGGCGTAAACATAGCCTCGTTTATAGTCTCATTTGGGTAGGAACAAAGCGTATTGGCAATCCACGGCCGCAGATTGGCCTCAGAGGCAGCTTTCTGTAAGGAGTGAGGTATATCTGCATTGCGCAACAGCTCCGATATCCTCAATGCCTGACCGTTAGTCCTTGTTAGAATACCAAGAGTACCACCAGCACGGAACTGATCTATTTCTGCAGGGGAGATTCTTTGAAGATTAATGCTGGAGTCCTGTACAGTTGCAAGAATCCTTGCCGTTATCTCGTTTCTTGATTCTGGTGTGCCAGTTAAGATCTCTTCTCTATATGGGATTGATAGATCGTGAAGAGCACCAGTTTGACGGTGGTTTTCAAGGAATGTCCAGTAATGAATATCAGGATATTCCTTAAACACCTGGTGATAGAATTTATCTGAAGACATTATTTCGGGGTTGTCATTTGCCTGCCAGTCATATAGTGCCTGGCACGCATCTCCAAGCAGGGTAAAGCCACACTCTTTGGGCAGTATCCTCAACATTTGCAAAACCAGTTCTGCTCTACAACCAACAAGGTCCTGAACTTCATCAACAATTAAGTGGTTATAGAGTGCCAGTATGTCCTGCTTTTTCCTTAGCAAAGCAGTTGCCATCCTGATCCTTGCATCATAATCCTGTCCCTCAAGAGAATAGTTCCGAGGCAAAAGCTCGGGACATACATCCATGGCCCAGGATATAACATATGTGCAGAAGGAATCAAAAGTCCTGACATCTAGATTTGCATATTCATATCCGATCTCACCTTTTTGGGCCGCTTCTTTCAGCCTTTGGTCTATAACCTCAACAGCAGCCCTGGAAAAACACAGAACCATTATTCCTTCTGGATCTGCATCTTCCATGCTCATTAGATGCTTAATCTTCTCAATTAGAGTCCATGTTTTACCGGTTCCTGGCCCAGCATTAACAAGAACTCTGTCGCTAATATCAGCATAAATCAGCTCAGCATGTTCTACGGAAACAAAAGAGTTGAAACCAGTTTTCTTTTCTATCGCTTTGGGGGCCTGCTCAGCAGGTCTTGGATCCTGTTGTTTGCTGATCTCGACCGGTTTTTCATCTTTCTTTTCCGGTGATTCGATAACCGGAGCCTCAATAGTATCTGGCTGCGCCATGTCTTGAGGCTCGCCGGCCTTCTCTTGTGCTTTAGCAAAGATATCTTCTTCGTTTTTCTCCCTTTCAATGATTATTGCCTTGATATCAGATCTTTTGCTAAACTCCAATGCCCTGCCAGTATACCTCTGATTATCTTCGAATATCTGAAGTTCACTGTTATCAAAGTCGGGACGGCATTCTGCAAAATGCTGACATTTTGTGTTGAGGCATTTACATTGAACAACTTCATCTCCATCTGCATTAACGACCGATCCCCATGGATAATCATCTGGTGCAGCATAGGCGCAATGGACAGAAGCATATCTGTATTGTTGTTTTTGAGCCTCTGTAAAAGAAACCCCACGCTTCATCATTATCTCAAGAGCAAAAGGTTCCCGAATGGCGTGATACACGGATCCCCATCTATTGACATTGGGTTCTTCACTAATCGGCTGAAGATTGCTCCTAAAAGACAATGTACTTCTTGATTCAACAATCATACCGTTACCTCATGTCCGGAAGTCTGTAATAACACTTCAGCTGCTCATAGTTCCAAAAGCGACTAAACTCAAGCGGTCTCATGTCGCTTTTTGCCATGGCTTGAAATACAAGATTTTCATCTATGGCAACTGTCAGCTTTATCTTTTCCTGCAAGAATCTATAGGATGGTACAAGAAGTGACCGATACTTCAGTGACGAAGCATCTATGTCGCTGCTTCCGCTGAAAACGAACCTTGCTTCCTCTGTTGTATCGGTTAGTGCAAAGCTTAGTTCCCGCTTCCATCCGGTTACTTTAGTGTTCTTCGGAAGAAGTTCAAAATAACTGCCATCACTAAGAATCAGACCTACGCTTTGATTGGTGTAATACTCACCCGGAATCATGTTTAGCTGTGCAGCACCCTGACCGACATTCCACATGGTCTGTTCAGGGAAATAAAGTAGTTCTCCGTATTTTCTCTCCATCTTTTCAAGAAGCGGCCGGAGATTGCTACTGCCGCCAATCATCACAATTCTATCTATGTTTGCAAGGCCAACTTCAGATTCAGTAATAGCCCGCTCCAGACATGCTATAGCAGCATCAACCTCAGGATTGACTATTTCCGCAAACCAATCATAATCCAGAGTTTCCCTACATGCGCCGTACTCACCATATTTCAGCATGGATATAGTGGCTGTCTCATCGTCAGAAAGAGCGCGTTTTGCTCTCTCCGCTCTGACCAGAAGAAGATCCTGTGCGCTGTGAGGCATGTCCTCAAACGCCATCTCCACTCCTTTTTTTCTTGCAATCCTTGCATGAATTCTTTTTGCTATCTTACGGTCAAGATCATCTCCTGCTACGTTCATTCCTTCGGTAGCCATCTCAGAGATTTTTCCGTTGGAATTCTGAATAATAGAAACATCAAGCGTGCCACCGCCCCAGTCAAACACTGCTATGGTGGAACAGCTCTTTAATGCTTCATAATTTGCAAAAAAGGCAGCTGTTGGCTCACTTATAAATGAATCTATTACAATTCCTGCATTCCTTGCGGCAATTCGAAGTCTTTCACGCTTTTCCGCGACAAATCCAATGGGAATCGCAACAGTGGCACTGGTCATCTCAGCACCAGTTCGTTCGGCGACGTTTGCCTTCAGTGCTTTGAACACTTCTGTAGCGACATCAGTAGTCGTCCATGTTCTTCCGGCAATATCCTGAGTCCAGTCACTATCCAGAATCGATTTTACTGATGAGATATAGACGCATGTTTCTGCAAGCTCCATTTTTTTATTCCATGCATCTCTGCCAGTATATATTTCTCCTGTATTTTTGTTTATAGCAACCACAGACGGAATCGGGCGATCCTCATCGTCACCATAAAGAAACATGTTAGTCTTATTGTCCATTACTGCCAGACCAACAGTTGCGCTGTTTGTTGTCCCAAAGTCAATTCCAAAATAGTGTTTTAACTCTTTAGGCACAGTATATACCCCCTGCCTTACTTTCAAGAAAATGAATTACTGCAAGCCAATACCATTCTTCTTTAGTATGGCAAAAATCTCTGACAATTGATCCTTTAGAATATCTCCAATTTCCTCTGTTACAGGCTCATCCTTTGCTGCTACAAAATCCTCATAGTAAGAAGCCAATTCACTTGAGAGCCGTTTTAACACTGCGTCAGATTGCTTGCTTGTATCACGGCTCAACATGTCTGCGAGTTTGCTTCTATCAGCTATCTCTTTTTCTTTTTCCATAACAGTCTTGTTCAGATCTGCTATGGTACTCTTCAAATTGTCTATATCTCTGCTGAGCTGAATCTCTTTCGCTCTAAGTGTCTTCCCATCCTCCAGCGCTTTTGACAATGCGCTTTCATTTCGAGAAAGCTTGTCACCTAGTTCAACAATTTCGCGATCTTTTCTGAGTAACTGTTCCTGAAGTAATCTGCCTTGGAGTTCATATCTTTCTATTGTAGAAGAGATAAATTTTAAACTACTTCTCCATGACAAAACTGGAGAATCATCTTTAGGTTTTTCTTGTTTTTCAGCAGGAGCCGACTCATTATTTGAGCCTTCTTCAGATTGCGTTACGTTTTTCGACTCCCCGCCTATGCTTTCCTGCACTGAGGCTTCCGCTACAGGAGATCCTTTTATCCATGTACTGGTTTTGGCAAAAGCCTCCTTAATCTTCTTATCAATTTCACCATTGTCTGCAATCATGTCCAGTGCATCACTGACAAGGGCTCTAAACTCAGAAACCGAGACAGGCTTCAGTTCGCCCATCGTCTGCAGATCCGGAAGGATTAAAGATTCAGTGAATTCCGGGAAGAAAAACTTTTCAAACGCTTTTCCGGTTTCCGGCATTCTTTTTTTGTCTTTCCCGACAGAAACTGACGGCAGACGCCTGATAACATACACCATTAGTGTTTGCTCTTCAGGGAGTTCCCCAAAAAGTATGACGAGCAGGTTAAGAGCCATTTTGAAGGATTTCGGCTTATTCTTTGAAAACTGCTTACCATTCAAAAACTTGAGGACATTTTCTCTCTTGTTTTCCACGGTTTTAAGATAATCAACGAAAGGATGCATCTTGCGATACTCAAAGCCGGTAAATAAGTACTGCTCCGCTTTTTCATCGAAGCCGTTTTCAGTCACATATGAAAGCCATTCTGCAGAAAAAGACGCTCTTTTTGCCTGTGAGGCTTTGATTTTGTCCTTGTATTCAAGGAGCTCATTCATTTTTGCTGTGTCCATGCTATTTCTCCCATCTCTTTTCAGTCTCGTTAATTATCTTTTCTAAGCGCTTTATACAGCTCTCGTGCCATTGCATCCTGTACCTGGGCATAGAATTCAGGATCATTAAACAGTTTTTGGAAAGAGTCATTGTTATCAATAAAGCACTGTGTCACGATATCCTTAAATTTATCCGGGAACAGCGACTTTACGAACATCTCTGTCGAATTGTCTTTTGCATACTTCTTGAACTTTCTTACCTCTTTGTCCTTCATGAACATATTATAGATACCTTCAACGATGACTCTGTCTCCGTCAGAAAAGTCTCCTGCAAACCTTTCATTCACTTTGTCAATGATGCTTTCAAGCGTATCTTTTTTCTTGTTCGGCACTCTTGCGGAAGTGCTGATATCGGTAATTAGGACAGGGGGTTTTTCATCGAGAGTAATAGCGCCACTGAAAGTCTCCTTCAACGAGGCATACTCAAGTTTTATCTTGTCGTCGATGTCAACAATCTCTACGCTTATCCTCGGAAGCAGTCTAACCAGGTGGGTCGTGTACTGGAACTCTTCGAAAAGCTCTTTGTCATGCAGTCTGATTAACTGGGTTATATAGGAATACATGCCATTGAATTTTCGAATGAAATCTCGGCAGGCATAGCGGTCATCCTCACTCATATCATTATACCTTGCAATAACCGGCCTGAATAATCCCGCCAATCTCCCAATCGCCGCCGGGTCTTGAGGTCTCTTCATCTGGCCTCGCATAAATGCATTAAAGGCGGCAACGTCATCAAAGTTATAAAGCATGTAGTCGCTGATCTTATTCCGCAGATCGTAGACTTTGTTTACATCAACCTCCCCTGCAAGCGTTGTGGCTTCATAGAATGGTGCAAATGCTTTCTTGATGTCCTCTACCGTGTTTTCAAAATCGAGTATAAATGTATTTGTCTTTCCAGGGAACGTCCGATTTAGTCTGGACAAAGTTTGTACAGCAGTGATGTTGTTCAGCTTCTTATCTACATACATGGAATGAAGCAACGGTTCGTCAAATCCTGTCTGATATTTGTTCGCCACCACCAAAATATTATATTTACTTGAGTGAAATGCCTTTCTGAATTTTTTATCTGAAGTAATATACTTGCCATTCTCGTCAAGATTCATGGAAGCTTCTGTATATGGTTTTTCAGAAGGAAGATCATCAAGCGTTACTTCTCCAGAGAAGGCAATCATAACGTCACAGCCAGCGCCTTCCTGCGGATGATCGTCAAGGTATTTTTTGATCGCATAATAATAGCGTACAGCATTAGAGGACGGCACTCAGATGAAGGTCTTCTACCATTAATTGAGGTATCGATTTAGAATTGATGCTGTCTTTCCGGTCAAGGCATTGAGCTTTATTTCTGCTTCACGGATTTTTTCTTCAATTGCTTCTATCTCGGCAATAACCTCGTCCTGTTTGGCTCTGTCAGGAACCGTAAAAGATATTCCCTGAACCCTGTCGATGGATGCGCGATACGAACGAGAAAAGCCCATCTTTTTTCCCTCTGTTTCGAGGATATGAACCATGTACCGAGGGTTCACTTCAGATGCCTTACACCGTAGTACGCCACAATGATCTGTGGGATAAAACTCTGAATCCGCCGGAATATAGCTTGTCATCCAGTCTCCGTCAATACCCCACAGTACAGAGGGAACAGAAAAATCGGTTATCAGTAGTTCGTCTATATAGCCGAAAGGTTCCGTTACATTGGCGCTGTATACAGGAACAGTTCCATCTGGTACAAGTTGTTTATTTAGAACGCGCTTTCCAATTGACACATCAAATTTATCGGGATCAGCGAGACTCAGTCTGTACCCCCCCCTGTTAGCAACATCTAACTCAGCAAACAGGTCTTCAATTTTCTGCTTATAGGCTTCAATAGACATACGAGTGGTCTCGTATTCCTTGTCTATTTTTGCACATTCATCGATTATTTGTTGCTGAACCGGAACGGGAGGAACCGGGATTCTTACCTCTTCTCGAAGGTAGGTCGAGTTTAAACTCTTACCAAAGGCTTTGTTTCCCACTCTTTCGAGATCAATCAATTTGCCCTTAAAAAGGTAATAGAGATACTTGTCGAGTATTTCTGACTGATTTAATGGAATTAGTGCAGCAATGGCTTCATTTGTATACAGGTCTCTTCCTGCAATGGCTACTTTCCCTATGCTGAGTTTGAAACTTAATAGTGTTGTTCCTGTTGGAATCAGTTTTACATTTGATGCAGCGATAGCTTCATCTGTAATTTTTTCTTTTGTATCAGTAATGGTTTGCCCTTGCATTTCCGCAATAGATACCCACAAATTTCTCCCAGTAAAATAATCCGGGTTTCTTCTTGATGGAGTACCACCAATCGTAACATCACAAACCTTGCCGAGAGCAAGCAAGGGATATTTGCTGTTTAGTTCAATTACATTTTCAACGCTTAAACGCATAGCCTTATTAAAACCAACACGAGAGAAATCCAGCATATCTTTTGTACTGACAACAGAAGCATATGCTTGCTGCTTATCGGAAAAACTTGGGATTACTCCGCTAAATGACTTTTTAATTGCGCAGGCAAGCGTTCCTTCTGCTGTGCGGTCAGAATCATCGTACATCTTGCCGCCGGGAGTGATAATCTGGATTCCTTCATTACCTTTGCGGTTAGACCAGTCATATCCAAGAAAATCCTTCTGCGCCTTATTATCCGCCGGAGCGGTTATGATAACCGTTGTCTGCTGATATACCAAAGAGAAATAAAACAATTTTTCCTCTTCGATGGCGTGAGCATAATCATAGAATTTCTCAAGATATGCGGCAGCCTGTTCATCTGCACTCTTGTTTTTATATGCTTTTGTTTTTAACAGGTTTTTTGCATCTGCTGAATCCGCAAACGCTCCTACATACATCTTGAAGTAGTCAATATCGCTCAGTTCGTCCAAAGAATAACTCTTATGCAGGAACGAGTCATAAACATCCTCATCTACTTCGATTTGCGCAATATACGCTTCGAGTATTTCTTTATCTTTCCATTCTTTAAGCTCTGCACCGCTGAAGATGGCGTCCACGGAATCGGTAGACAAATCAATCTGCTTCGGCGGCTCGTTGAACTTTTCAAGGAACATAACCACGGTGTTCGTCCCGGTCGCACCGAATGTCTTAGAGCCGAACGCAACGATTGCGCGAATATAGAAATTCTGTAAGAACTGCTCACGCGCTCCTGTATAGCTGGCACTGTCATTTGAGAGTATAGAGCTTGGTAAAATAACTGCGGCGATACCCTGCGGCTTCAAAAGCTGACCGATACGCTCCACAAACAATGTTTCTATCTCGCCGCCGTTCAGCCCAATACGGTCAAGGAGCGTAAAACTGTTATTTTTCAGCTGCAAATGCTGTTTGAAATCCTTTACAGAATAGGGCGGATTCGCAACAAGAATATCAAACGAGCCGTTATCAATGCCTTTGTCCGGCGCGTTTTCAAGCCCATCGCCAAAGATAATATTGCCTTCTCCTGCGCCGTTCATAAACAGCGATATCTTCGCAACACGAGCAAGACGGTAATCTTTTTCTATACCAAAAATATGATCTCTCGCCCAAGAGTTATCTCCATCAGATTGAACAAAGTGGTTGATGGCTTCAATAGCCTCGGTCAAAAAATGTCCCGCGCCGCAAGCATAATCTATTACTTTAGGATACACAGTGCCTCTTTCCGATTTAACCATGCGATCAACTGGAAGGCTGTCCCAGATAAAACGGGTGATTGGCATCGGTGTGAAGAACTGTCCCTCATTCTGCTTAAAGCCTTTGTTTAGGAGCTGCTCAAACAAATCACCAAGGAACTGATGCTTTGACGGGTAAACAATTCTGTACTTTTCAAAGAGCTGCACCATTTCAACAAGTATTTTTCCATTCTGGTAAAACAGTTCCTCGTTGTGGACATCTTTGAATGCAAAATCATTGTTGGAATAGAATTTCAAAATACGAATCGTATTCTGTAAGTCCTCTATGGCTTTTTTCCTTTTAGATCCAGTATAGGTGGAAAACAGCCACTCCGGGTAATCGGCAGAAACGTAGTATATCTCTTCGCGCATGAATTTCTCCATGCCGTCACGATGCAGACGTTGAAGGCGATCCTGCAAGGTTTCATAGGTGTCTGTTCCCTGTTTGTACTGGAATTCAACCTCGTCATCCTCGCCCTTTGTGCTTTCGTCTACAAGTTTGCATATGAAAAGCGCAATCAGACGGTTAAAGGCGTTTTCTTTGTCACTGACATTATTATGGCGCAGGATTTCCTCAAATCTGTTGACGATTTTATCGTCCGGTGTAAAATCACGTAGATTCTTTTTGAGAAGCGGCTTGACACCAATTTTATACGCAACGGAATCATCCGAGAATACAAGATCATCGTGAATCTGACTGGAATAGGTTTCTTTCCATGCCTCATGTTTTTCCGGCGCAGTATGCGCGTCACGGTACAGTTTGATGGATTTATCTTTCTTTGCGAGAAGAATAATATTTGCGTCATCAGAGCAATCAATGGTCGGAGCCTTATATTCGACAGCACCGCCTTTAAACTCTGACGCATACAAAACAAGCCATCTGCACGACTGTTCCTGTTGCCAATATGAGAACAACTGAGCGCCATCATTTTTCGTGTCGCTTAACGCCTTATCAAACTCTCTGCCCCAAGTCTTGCATTCAACGATAAATAGCATGGAGCCTTTCGCATCCTTTACGCAAATATCGGCACGTCCGCTTTTTGCATCATGCCCAAGATGCCATTGTTTTTCAAGTTCAATATGTTCAGCCCGATAGCCCTTTTCCAAGAGTCTATTTACGCACTCAAAGACAACAAAATTCTCTGGTGCATCAAAACTATCATTTCGATCTCCGCCTTTTATAACTGTCGGATAAATCAGCTTTTTTGCGTCAAAATCAACAGCAAGTGAAACGCCTAATGATAAAAACTTCTTCACATATAGATTTGCTGTAGCAATAAACCCGAGAGACTCCAGCATATTCTTCAAATTGGATACTGTGATCATTTTTTCACCCCCGAAGATTGCTTAAGCCATTCGTTCTCGATGGCCTCATATTCAAGGTTGTTATCTTCACAAAAAGTTTTAAGAGCTCTCATAGCTTTCAAATTTGGCTTAACTTTATTTAATTCCCAACGATTAACTGTTGATAGTGCAACATTTAGTTTTTTTGCGAATTCTTCTTGCGTATGAAAAGACTTTTGCCTTGTTATACGAATTGCTTCACCCAAGCTCATTATTCACCCTCCTATCATATAATACCAATAATATAGCATTAATTAAGCATTTTAACAAGTGTTTCAGAAATCTAAGAACGAATATAAGTATTGCTTTCAGGACATTCTGCATTCTTACATCCTTCCTTCCCATCCAAATTATCAAAACGCGTAGCTTACATTTGCAAATTCATCCATCACGAAGTGCACGTGCACCGGCAGCCTCCCGCCATGTTCGATATCTGCCTGGTAGTACAGCTGCTGGAAAAGCTGAGTGTACAGCATACCCACGAGAAAGTTGAAGGAACTGTCGTTGTCTGGAATGACGGCAAAGATAGCGGTTTTCCGCTCTCCGACTTCAGACAGGTCCATCTCATCAAACTGTGTGATGCCAGCAAGGGATTCCAGATTGAACTTCTCCAAGCGAGACATCAAAGTGATTTGGATTGACTTCAGGGTTTTGCCGGATCCCGAATGATAGCTGCGGTAATACTTCAGGGCAATATGCTCCGGGTTGCGAAGCTCCAGCTTATCAAACAGCACATCAAGAGGAGAAGCGTATTCTTCGTTGTCTTCCTTCACGTCTCCGGCCCGGATCATATCCATGACCATGGAGAAGTTCTGCTCCTCGGGAGGCGCTTCATAATGCAGGTAAAACATCAGCGCGAGAAGCAGCATTGTCGCCGCCTGATCCCAGAACGGGTCCTGCGTCTGCGAACCCTTTGGCGTCGTGTTTTTGAAAAGGTTGGTAACCAGCCGCTGAATATCGTTATCCGACTTCAGATACACGAACGGGTTATAGCAATGGCTCTTCTCCATATCAATCAGGTCCAGCACCTTTATGTCATACCCCTTGGTTTTCAGGAGCGTACCTGTATCACGAAGCAGTTCACCTTTCGGGTCAAGCACAACATAAGAAGTATTCGCGTTCATGATGTTGGGCTTCGCGAAGAATCTGGTCTTACCGGAACCGGATCCGCCGCATGTGAGGACGTTCAGATTCCTACGGTGTTTCCGCCCGTCCAGTCCGATCGCCACTTCCTGCGTCAGGATCTTGTTCTGTGTCTTCCGGCTGTCTGCGTACTTCTTGTTGACCTGACCCGGCACGCCCCATCTGGCGGACCCATGTTCCTCGCGCCTGCGGTAGTTCCTGTCATTGGAGATATAGATCCCGATGGCAAGTCCGTAAATCAGAAGCAGTACGAGGACAGTTTTCAGGCTGTCCCCGCACAGCGTGATATGAAACGGATCGCTCATCACGGAACCGAAGTTCTTCACCAGGCCGACCAGCCCTTCCTCCAGGCAAGGGGCTACCAGAAGCCCGATCCAGATGACCGGGAGGACCCCGAAGCAGTACAGCACGATGTTCTGTTTTGATAGTTTATCTCGCCTCACGATCCGCCTTCTTCTTTTCCTTCTGTGTCGGGGCGTCGATCACCTTGAGCAGGAGATCATCGATATCCTCCGTGGGTTTGTCGTCCCGAATCAGGTCATTGCGGAAATCATTGAGTCCGTTGACCATCAACCTCTGTTCAAAGCTGTCCAGTGTCACGACCACTTTTTCATCTGCCATCAGCGTACCTCCTTCTCTGTGCGTTTCTTTTTCGGCTGAACATGCCTGTGTTCCACTTCACGGGGTCTCTCTCTGGAGCTGCCTTCCGACTTCCGTCTCTGTTCCTCGCGGATCTCGCGCATTTCTTCTCTTACGGAAGGACGGCTTGTCCGGATCTCACGCTCAGTGACGCCCCCGTCGGACCGGGCCCTTCTGCTCCCGGATGAAGGCTCGGACTGACGGGACTTCGCAGTCCGGGCCGTGGTGGGGTTTTCGTTCTGCTGTTTTTCCGCCGTAGGGTTTTCCTTCTCGTCCGTGACCTTGTCCAGAAATTCGTTGAGCTTGTCATCCACCGTCTGGACTCGGTCCGGCTCGGGGATCTCTTCCCCTTCCTTGGCCTTGTTCTCCCTGTCTCTTTCCACGGTGGTCTTCACGGAAGCCATGTCGATGGTGGCAAGGCCGAAACGGTCAAAAATACGGTTGACCTTGCTGGCGTCATCCGCACGCACCATGATGTCGGTCAGACCGTCATCGGCATTGGTGTCCTTCAGCACGCAGTAGAGTACGCCGTATTTCTTTGCCTCATCGCAGAACTTTTTCAGCTCATCATCCTTTACGGCGAAGACCTTTAGCTCTTTTCCGCTCTTGAGCATGTTGGTAAGCCGGATCTTGCCGCGTGTCTTCTTCTGATCCCTGAGAACCGCATAGAGCAGCACAGCAAGCCGTTCCGCCGCCTGACCGCTGATTTTCGCAGCGACCTCAATGCCGCTCAGTGACATTCGAACGACCTGTTCCGCCGCTTCTCCTGAGTAATTCATCAGTGATTTCCTCCTTCTCTTCAGTTTGTTCCATTGTCTGCTGCTTCAGATCGGCGAGCTCTTTCTGCATCTGTGCGGAGCGCTGCTCCACACTGTCGCAGGTCACAAGAGAATCCCGGAGCTTATCGATCTGTGCCGATATCTCACGGATCTCCAGCTTTACCGATTGAAGCATCGTTTCGTTGCCTCCACGGATGATTCGCTTCAACTTGTTGCGAAGCCATGTCCGGTCGGCTTTTAGTTTTTCGATTTTCTGTTCTGTTGCCTCCCTGTACATTGTCAGATCCTCATAAGTCGAAATATGGTTTTCACCAAGGAACCGCACCTGGGCGTCCAGCCTGTCCAGCTTCCTGATATCTTCGCGCATAAAAAATGACACCCGCTGTACGGATGCCGGATAATGCACGATGATATGCAGTTCATAGCAGTAGTGGTAGTAGAGCGCCGCAAGCCCGGTCACCTTCGTATGAGGCGGATGCTCCTTCCGGTACTTCCGCACCTTTTCCATCTCTTCCTCCGGGAATGGAACTTCTCTGCGGATGTTTTCCAAAATACGGTCCGCGATCTCATCGACATTGTAGTTTTCTCCGAGATTGTCGAAACGGAAGAACTTCTTCGATCCCTTCGGTCGCAGGGACGGTCGCTGAAGAATTTTGCCGGATTTGGCATAAAACTTCAGTTCATACCCCATGTCCTCCAGCCGGTCGTAGAACTCCCGCTCGGTCAAAGACTGGCCAATCGCTCGGTCGATATCCGCCCGAATGGTGGAAGCGTAGGTCGGCTTGCCGTTCTTTTCAGCCAGCCACTGACCGTAGTTCTTGCCGCTGTGCTCCGGATGCCGGACAACGGAGAGACCGTATTCCCGGCAAAGCCGGTCGGAAACCTGCTGCATTCGCCGGTAATCCTCATTGGTCCGATGGAACTTGATCCCATCCACGAAGGAGACCGTGTTGATCAAAAAATGGTTGTGGATATGAGAAGCCTTGTCCAGATGCGTGCAAACAAGCACCTGATACCGGTCTCCCCAGAGTTCCTCAGCCAGTTTCACGCCGATGGTGTGCGCCAGCTCGGGAGTGACTTCACCTTCCGCAAATGATTGATATCCGTGGTAGGCGATCGTGCCTCCGGTTTTTTCGAAAGCCTCCTTCACGTTCATCATCTGTTCTCTTGCTCGCTCCGGATCAACCTGGATACCGGTGATCAGTTTCCTGAGGTTTGTCGCTTCCTCCCTTCCGGCATAGGCGATCAGATTCTCTAGCGTTTCGGAAGATGCCTCTGCAGGTTCCGCAATCGGCGCGGTCGTTTTATCTGCGTTTTCCACGTAATCAACGACACGGCCCATGGAACCTTTGATGCGCCATAATGATGTGGTTGCCATTATCTGTACATGCCCTCCATCATTAAACCGACCGTCTGCTGCAGCGCTTTCATATTGTCCCAGTAGGCAGCTGTATCAACAAAGCCTTTCGCGTTGGCTACCACAGCGATCTGGTTCATGTTGCGATTGATCTGTCGGAGATTCTTCAGCACCTCGAAATATTCGATCGGGGGCGCTTCCCTTGGCTGGATCTGCGCCAGCAGCTTCCGCAAATATGCCTGCACCGACAGGCCGGTCTTCTTAGCGTTCCTTTTCAGTCTGTCATACTCGGCCTCAGTGAGCCAAAGGATCACCTCCCTGTTCCGTTTACGCATCCTGCGCTCCTTTCCGCGCAATAAGGGTCTGGGGCTACCCCAGCAAGCTGCCTGTGTATATACAAAGGCGATGCTTGCTGGTAAAATGCCGCAGACCCCTCTGCGCCTTTTCCTTAGGCTATCTTTCCAGGCCTGTCTGCCTGGGTTCATAAGGTACGGCAGCGATCTCACTGCCGATTTTGAAAAATTGTTCCGGGTTCCGGAACTGTTCGGTATAGCGTTTGAGCTGTTCCTGGCTGAGAGAAGCGAAGTTCTCGGTCCTGCAATCACAGATGAAGAACGGACCGCAGATGATATCCATGACCTTCTTGTCTTCTCCGTAAATAGCTCTGCAGGGCGGCATGCCGATCAGTTTTCCCTCGTCGTTGCAGACGATGCAGACCTCCTCCTCGAAGGGGTAATAGGTCTCGATCATTCCGCCGACTGCCTTCTGCAGATCCTCCAGAGAAGTCCCGATCTCAGCGGTCCTTGCAACCTTTCCGGGCTCCACCATAACGACCGTGATCTTCTGATTGATCGCCTCCTGCGTCTTTGCAGAATCGAATTCTACGGGTTTGAAACCGATGCTGTCACAGTAGTAGAAGCCGGGCTTCACCTCATCCGATCGACAGATTTCGACAATATCCGACACGGACATGGATCTTCCGGAATACCCGTCCGGCTGATCCAGATTGAAAAGCTCGTACACGGCCTCCAGATCGTTTGCGTCGATGGTCCCTTCAAACACCTTGTCGTAGATCGCAGAATCGATGTTAGGCGATTTCTGCCACTTCTGCATGGTATCCAGGGACTCGAACGCGATCCCGTTTTCGTCCCTGTCCAGATTGATCTGGTACAGCCTCACATCCATCATCTTTCCGGTTCCTCCTTCTTTCTCGTTCTCTCCACGTAAGCCTTCAGCTGGTCATTCACGTCCTTGAAGCCGTCCGCAGGCGGCTCGTCCAGAACGGTGTATTTCTCTTTGAGGCCTCCGATGATCCCTTCCGTCGCGCCGCGTCCGACCTCATCGTTGTCCAGATGCAGGTGCAGCGTAGTGATATTCGGATGATCCTTCAGATACTCTCTGAGCGCGACCGGTACGACGTTGGGTCTTTTAGGCATGAACACGCCCGCCAGAGAAAGTAGCGCGTCCTGCTTCCAGTCCCTGCCCTGATAGAGTTCTAAACTGGCATAACTCAGCAGGTCTATCGCGGACTCGAAGAGATGCAGCTCCGCAGAGTCGCCTGTCTCGCAGATCGAAAAGGAAAAGTGTTTGTCGCTGCCAGACACCTCACCTTTGTATCCGGATACCGTGCCGCGCATGGCGGCGTATCTTGCGATGCCCTGAGGATCGTATCCGACGAACACGGCATTATGATACTGTTCGGTTTCAAAGAGCATGCTGTGCTCGATGCAGTAGTCGATGACCGCCGGGTGGATCCCGCGATCCTTCAGGTATCTCTTTGCTCTGTACGGATACTGGACCAGCTCCGGCATCAGCAGCTTTTTCGGTTCCTCAGGTCTCAGTGCATAAGAAAAGGACGGGATCGTCATCGCCCGTCCCATGACTGCCTCCACTGCCTGAGGAAGCGTATAGTTCTGTACCTTGATCAGATAATCCACGGCGGATACTCCGCCGAAGCCTCTGGAGAACCAGTACCATTTCCCGTTGCTGATCTTCAGAGAATCATGATCCCTGGTACAGTAGTTGTTTCCGGAGATGTGCACCAGATTCCCCGGATCGTTCTGCTGCAGGTAGGTCAGCAGATCCACTCTGCGTGCCTCCAGCAGAACATCGTTTTCAATATATGGCATTACCTCGCCTCCTTCTGTTTTTCAAGCTGTATCATTTTATCCGCCCTGCCTTCGATACAGTCCCGGATCGTATCCATATAGCCGGTCTCCAGCTTTTCGAAGTCTCTGAGGATATCCGCGACCGGGCACGGGGACTTCAGCAGTGCCTTGCACTGTTCCGGCTGAAGCTCCGTGTACTCCATCGCGAAGAGGATGTCCTGCCGGACCGTGAATTCATAGGCATGCTGCAGGATCTCATTCGGCGGAAGGCTTTCCAGCCAGTCCATATAGATCGCCTGCTCCTGATTCATCTTGTTGTACAGGGCGGCGTTCAGTTCTTCACTGTTCAATCCCAGCTCCTTTCTGAAAAGAAAAAGCCGCAAGGTTGATCGCCTGACCAGATCCTTACGGCTTGTCCGTTTCTGTATTCTGTTTTACTTCAATACCATCAGCAGCAGTTCGTTGATGTCCTCTGTAGGCTTGCCTGCCTTCATCACCTTGTTCCTGAAATTCATAAGTGCCGTGACCATCAGGCGCACCTCAGCACGGTTCAGCTCAACGACGCGCTTTTCGGGCTTTTTTCTGAACATATCATCAGCCTCCTTTGCCTGATTCCATTATTAGCAGAGATGGCTGCGGTTGTAAAATGTGCGATTTATCTTTCCAGAGAACGATCCTTCCGTTTCACTTCCATAGTCGATCCGGCAGCCTTCTCATATTCCTTTTCAGAAATGAGCCCGGCCTTATAGTCCATATAGTTTGCGGCGGACTGGGCGTCGCGGATCGCCTTGACCAGTGTCTCCGGTTTCTCACGGATCGCCTGGATCCAGGACTGGACGTAGGCTTTATGGTTGTCGATATGCTGAGGCGTGGCCTCTGTCTGAAGCTCAGAGCCCATGAAGCAGGAACACATCTCCGCCACCAGCTCTTCGTAGGCATACTGTTCTGTTCCGAAGAACGCTCCCTGCGGACGGTTCAGCCTGCTGGGATGACCTGTGCTGTGGGACAGCTCATGCAGCGCCGTGGCATTGAAGGCGTATTCGCTCTGGAAGGACTCCGGCGTAGGCAGATGGATCTTGTCCTGTGTGGGAGAGTAGTAGGCCTGGTCTCCGCCGTCCGTCAGGATCTCTACACCCATACCATCACAGAGCTTTCTAATCAGCTCATCCTGCGATACATCCGGGTTCTGCGGAATCGTCAGCTCCGGCATGCCTTCGATATCGTGGGCGTTGAAGACTGCGGTATAGCGGGTGGAAAGCGTGAATTCCTTTTCGCTTCTCCCGTCCTGCAGCGCGTCGCGGTACTGCTCCCAGGTAAGAGCCTTACGTTCTTTATTGTCATAGGGATACCAGTACTCCACGTAGGTTGCCTTAGAGCCTTTCTTCAGGTGCCATTTCTCATTCGGATGGTACTTTTTGTCGTTGTCCATGATCTGGATCATGGTGACCCAGCGGGGATCGTCATAGCCCTTCATCATGGAGACAAGAGACAGCCAGAAGGCGTTGCAACCTCTGTAGTTAGCCTTGGTGATACCATTCTGCGGAGCACCTCCGCCGACGCCCTGCCATTCTTTCTTCCATTCCAGGCCTTTTTCCTCAAGGACATGGGCGAAGGCGTCCGCAAGCTCGGCGCGGTATTCCTCTTTATTCATTGGTCTGCTCATCGTCATCCTCCTCCCAGGCATCCTCAGGCGACGCCAGTTCCTCCGGCGTCAGCGTATCCTCATCAATAAAAATAATCTCTTTCTTCATCTCGCGTCATTCCTTTCCTTGTTTTCTCTCAGGCGGGTCCCGATCCGCACGTCGTTATGCTCAAAGAGCTCTTTGGTGTCAGCGTAGGCACCGAAGTCGATATCACGCAGGGACCGGACATCCTTTGGTGTCAGATACCTTTCCGCCATGTGCTTATACGCGTCCTGTTCATGAAAAGTACCGTAGTCGTCTTTGATCCACAGGCCGTCGTTGTCGATCCCGATATCCATGCTGATAGAAAGCACATCGCACATACGATCCAGCACATCGACCTCCCGGTCATAAACGGGAACAAGCTCCTGGTTATAGAGCTTGTGCAGATCGGTCATCAGATCGTAGCACTTGTACAGATCCGCACCCTGCAGCTGTTCTTCCGGAATCATCAGGCTCAGCTGACTGATGATCTCCGAGATCTCCGTCGGGCTGTCCAGCGACCTGCGATTCCTTGCGACCGCGTCGGCGTCTGTTTCTCCGACCTCCAGCGTGTCTATATAGCCGTAGTAGTCGAAGTCCTTCAGGAAGAAGGTCAGGCGGACCGCCAGATCCTCCTTGCTGACGCTCATTTCGTACTCATCCATGATCCAGCTGGGAATAGAGGTCAGCTCGCTGAAATCCAGCGTGGCAAGCCTTTCCGTCATGGCCTCCAGAGAGGAGAATTCCTCCGAAGTAAGCCAGCTGCGGCCAAGATACGTATCGATCCTGCAATCCATCAGATTCGCGTACACCTGGACCTCATATTCCTTGTCCGTGATCGTCGTATAGGCAAGGCCGATCCTTCGAAGATCCGAGAAATCTGCCCTCTCGCCGAATTCTTCCTGACAGTATTCATTGATCAGCTCCTTTGCTCTCAGCACGGTAAAGAGTCTCTCGATCGTGGATTCCGTCAGGCCCTCAGCGATAGGAGTCTTGTTGAAATCCCTCTCAGCGGTACGAAAAGCCTGCGTTCCCTTGTCGTACACATACTGCCTGCAGTTGCTCTCTATACATTCGAACACGGCGGTCGCGCCTTCTTTCCCGTAATCCCGGACGGCTTCCTCCAGGAGACGTTTCAGAAAGACATTTTCGACAAACTCATCACCGGAGGGGCTGTCCGGGTCATGATAAAGCCAGGTGAACCGGCTGGCGTTCAGATCCACATAGAAATGATCTCTGTTTGCCATCAGACACTCCTGCGGCTGATGCAGAGGATGATCTCGATCTCATCGTCATCCTCTTTCGGGGTAGCGTACAGCAGACCGGTCCTTGCGTTGGAAACGCCGGTCACAAGGCCGTTCAGCCTGCCGATGGTCTTGTTGATCTCGTGCTGACTCTCCGCGTAATAATAACCGCTCTGATCGCTGCAGATGGGATGTCCGTCCTGGCGCAGCTGATTGACCTTCCTGCGGATCGTTCTGCCGTCCACAGAAAAACGCTGCTCCAGTTCTTTGCTCGGAACAGCGTTCTTTTTACCTGTATGGTGTTTCTTCAGGTAATCGCAAATGGCGTCCTTCCTGTCCGTGTGAGTTATTGCTGCTCTTTCACAGATCGGACAGACGAATCTGCCCTCCGGCACAAAGTCACCGCAGCATACACAATAATCTGTCATATTCTCCTCCTGTATCTATCTCTCATAGCTTCTGTCAGCTGTTTTCTCCGGGAACGTCCAGCCGTAGACTTTTCCGATCTCATCTCCCAGGCGATCTGTAAGTCTTTTGATATCACTCTGGCTGAATTGGCCCCGGTAGATCTTTTCTCTCAGCTCGTCCTTCTGATCCTCGTCGATGCCGTCCTTCCAGACACGGTAGAGGTAATGATTCGTCCCATCATGGTGGCTGTCATCGCATCGAAGATCTCCATGCCGGTCTACATACCAGCAGATATCCAGCGTATCCCTGGACGGTTCGAAGCAGTCCATCAGGTTGCCGGACTCGATCTCCTTATACGCGCTGTGCCTGCCGTCCCAGAGACCGAGATCCGCAATAACCAGGATCTCCTCCGGATACTGATGAGCCAGATCCTCCCGGTCGAACTGAAGCCTGTCCCAATTGACCTCCAGCATGCTTTCATAGCGTCCCTGCTCGGAGGAGTCCGGGAACAGTTCCTCCATTTCCTCGCGCCAGTCCTCATAATCCGGGGCGCTGGTCCAAATCATCCTGTCACCGGTCTCCATCAACGCTCGCCCCGATTCTGTTCTCTGACGCGGGCCTCGATGTCGATATCGCAATCCTCCCACTCCATCGTGCCTGCGTAATACTTTTCCAGCGCGAGCGCCTCCGCTTCCTCTTTCGAAGAAGCCTCAACGATGATCGTCGCGTAGCTGGTATCTTTCACATCCACTGTATATTTCATCGTGCCTCACCTCTGTTTCTGCTTTTTCTTTCAGGCGGTATCAGGCCTTCTATAGGTTCAACCTTATTCCCGTCCCGTTCCATGTGCTCGGCGAACTCACAGATATGCCAGAGATCCCTCCCGGTCTCCAAATGATAGTCATCGATATACCGGCAGCTCGTCTCAAACGAAGTCCCATCCGGTCTCGTGATCCTCACCCTGCCGCCGTCCCTCAGCTTGAACAGGGTATTGTATCCGGAATCGATGAACCGGATCCCACGTTCCGCCTGCTTCAGATGGCCATCCAGCCAGTCCCTGCGATAGCAGTAACAGTAGAGGTTGTACATGCCCTTGTTGGGATTGAGCCGCATCATATAAGTGTAATTGTCGGTATCCACGCGGAAACCATAGTTTTCCTCATCGGATTCCATCCTGGCGGAAGGCTGACTCCAGCAATATCTTGCAAGAGAACTGCGGTCCTTCAGGACATCTCCGTACCGGCTGTCGAAACGGAGCGCGTTGATCACGTCGTCGAATTCCGCCTTGAAGATATCTGTTTTGAGATCTCCGCGATGGTCTTCCCAGGAACTGAAAAAGCCAGTCCCATTGCTGTCCATATCGGCTCTCAGGTGGCCGATGCAGCCGGTCTGACTGCGGATCTGCTGGGATTGGGTATAGGTGTACATATCCTCGGTTCTGGTCGTCGGCCTTATTTCAAGCTCCATGCCGTCACCTCGCTTCATCCCTGTTTCTGTCGGGAAGCTTATGGAAAGAATCCTCGCCGGGCACCAGGCCGAGCTGCCTGCCGTTTTCAAAGCTGCAGTGCACCGTGCCGATATCATCGACCGCGATCACCGTACCCTTGGTTCCTGGCTCGATGGGTCGAGGATCGTCTCCCATACGATCCAGAACGATCTTTGTCCCGGCAGGGTACCTCCGTTTCAGGCTTTCCACGTATTCTCTGTCGTTAAACATTCCATTCCTCCTTCATCATTCGGCCTAAAATATAGGACCAACTCTCAAGAGTATGGGCGGCACCGTATTTCAGATGCCGCCCGACTCTGCTTCTCACTTCCGCTTGCTGCGGAGCTTCAGAAAAACAAGCCCTGCGATAACAAAGACCACAAGGCAGATCCCGATGATTTCCTTAGGACTCATGCTCGCCTTCCTCCTTCTTTTTTCTGAAAGTGAAGAACGCCGTGGTTCCCGCGCCGATCAGGGAAAGCCCCGCAAGCGCTGCCCACAGCGTCATATTCGTGCTGTCGCCGGTCTTCGGAATGTCCGGAGTCTCAGGCTTGAGCTTATTATGGAACTTCGCCACGACCGTCTTGCCCTCATGGACCGTGACGGTCACGTTGTCCGGAAGCTCATATCGCTCATTGGACTTGTCGGAGACCTCAGAGATCACATAGTCGCCGATACGCAGACCTTCGATTTTGATCTGGCCGTTCTCATCAGTGACATAGTCATGACTGAAGACGTTCCCGGTGATGTCCGTGCCTTCCACATGGAAGGTGAAGCCCTTGAGCACACCGTCCTCAGAGGTTTTCTCGATGCGGATCGCGCCGACCTGAGCATCGTTGATAAAGCCCTTGCCCGCCTCATTCTCCACAATCACGGTCTTCCCGTTCTCTGTGATGGAGAAGGTATAGGTGTTGGTATCCAGGTAGAAGCCTTCCGGCGCGACGGTTTCTCTCAGCGTGTAAGTGCCGTAGAGCAGATTGTCCATTTCATAGACACCTTCCGCCAGTTCCTCCATCGTGCCGAGCAGCTCGTCTCCGGAATAAACCTCAAAGGTTGCCCCGGCAAGGTGGTGATCCGGATAGTCCGCGTCCACCTTGGTCAGCTGGACATTGCCACGGATCAGCTTGTCGGTGATCTCGATCTCGACCACGTCTCCGTCCTCGTCGATCGTTACCGGATAAGGAGTCTCGTCGATGACATAGCCTTCCGGCGCTTCGATCTCTTTCACCACATACTCGCCGTACGGGATGTTCTCGAAGCTGAAGCTGCCGTCTTCAGCGGATTTTACAGTCATGATCGGGGTATCGCTGTCCGTATAGAAAAGTCCGATCACAGCTCCTGCGAGGCCGGTTCCGTTCTCACCCTTCTTCAAGCCACTCACGCTGCCGTAGATCAGTTCGTTGCCGATGGCGTTTCCGTCATTAGCCTGCAGTTCGACGACCGCGACATCGTCTCCGGCATAGTCGAAAACGACAGGATACTTCTCCTCATTCAGAAGATAGTGGGCATCTGTGCTCAGCTCCTTGAGATAGTAGCTGCCCACCGGGAGATCCGCCTTGACCATTGCGTTACCGTTCTCATTGACGGACAGGATCTCAATCAAACCGTCCGCAGGGATCACGGAGCCGTCGGCTGCGGTCAGATCCTCAGCAGCGTAGAATCCAAAGGTGACAGCGGAAAGCTCATTTCCGGAACCGATGCCAAACTGCTCGTTCTGCTCCAGCACCTTTGTGAGCGTGATCTGTACCTTCTGTCTGTCATTGCAGAAGCTTGCGGAGGTCTCGGTGATCTCGATCTCCTGGCCAGCGTAGACAAGCTCCGCCGTGTGAACCTCAGTGTTCAGGATCATGCCGTAAGGCGCTGCAGTTTCACGGATCTCATATTTCCCGAGATACAGTGCCCTACTTTCGGCATAGCCGTCTTCACTGGTTGTAACGGTATCTACGGCTTCGCCTGCGGTGTAACGCAGCGTGCCGTCCGGCGTGATGATGTCTTCAGCAGCCGTGATCTCATAGGTCGCGCCTGCGAGACCGCGAACCTCGTAGACAGGCTGATAATGCCCGTCCGCCTCATTGACCGTCGCGAAGACTTCGCCGGTCTTATAGATTCGGATGACACCCTTCTGCGCGTAGTTGCCGAGTCTGACCTCAACGACTTTTACAGCGCCTTCCTCTGTGGAATTGTCCTCCGTCACATCAAAGCTGACGGGCTCCGGATTCAGGACATAGCCGTAAGGAGCAGAAACTTCCACAAGAGAGTACCCCGTGCCGTATTCCAGCTTCTCCGGCGTGATCAGCATGCCTTCATCATTGGTGTAGAAGGTATCGATGGTTGTGACCTCCGGATAAGTGAAGGTCATGGTCACCAGAGATCCATCCGGATGATAGATCTGGAAGCCTGCTCCTGCGTAGGGAATGGTGTTTCCAGTCTCCGCGTCCACCTTGATGACCTTGATAAAGGATTCAAAGTTGGCGTTATTGATCAGGTAGTGATAGGTTTCCCCGTCCTTTGCAATGAACACATCAAAGTCCGGCATCAGCTCACGGCCTTCCCAGCCGGAGACCTGGTGAACGGTATAGATGCCGTAGGGCAGGTTCTTAGACTGGGCAAAACCAAGCTCGTCGCAGATGAGCAGATCTCTTTCGCTGTCCACAGCGGCGTCAAAGCTGCCGGAGGACTTCAGATAGATCTGGAAGGTCGCGCCTTCTTCAGGGGTCTCGATCTGCGTCTCACCGTTGTCGGTGTGTTTGATGATCGCGATGTTGCCTTTGATGATATCTTCCATGACGCCGACCTCAGGCGCTGTGTTGTATTCCACGGTATAGAGCTTCGCGTCTGCGCCGACCGTATAGACGGTGGAGTCAAGCAGGTATCCTTCGGAAGGCTCGATCTCGCGGATGGTCCAGTCATTTCCGCAGACATAGTAGCCGGTGGTGAACTGGCCGTTCTGATCGGTCACGTAGGTATCAATCAGCTCTCCGCCCTTGTAGATTCCATACGTGGCTCCGGCGAGAGAGGCATCGCCCTGTGGATCGCCAGTCTCGCTGTCCGCCTTGCTAACGGTAACATTGAACTTCTTCAGAATGTTGGAGAAGCTCTTTTCAGTGACCTTGTTCCACTCGATCGCCGCGTTCTGGCCGTCAGGTACAACATAGCAGACTGCCGTATCGACTTCCTCCAGCGTATAGCCGGAGCCGATCAGGATGTTTTCAAACCTGGCAACGCCGGTGCTGTCTGTAACAGCGTACTCATCGACCTCAAGGCCGCTGACGGAGGTGCCGTAGAGATGGAAGGTCATGCCTTCATTCAGGCCGTCCTCCGAAGTCTTGGTCACGGTAAGCTCGCCGCGCTTCAACGTGTTATTGAAGGTCACAGTTGCTGTCTGGCCGCTTACCACAGTGACCGTCTGGCTTTCCTGTGGTTCGTATTTGTCATAATTCTGCTCGGTCACGGTATACTGGCCAGGCATCAGGTTGTCGATCTGGATCTCGCCGTTCGCGTCGGTGATGACCGTCTGATTGACGCCGTCGCCGGTCACGGTGAATGTGATTCCTGCGACCTTGCCGTCTTCAGCAGTCTTCACGATCTTCGCGCTGCCATAGCTGACTTTCGCCTTGATATATGCCTTGACCGGGTCACTCGCTTTTGCGGAATAAGTGACGGTATCCTGAGACCCGCCATTGGGACCAATCGACCCGTCTGACCAGATGACAATACCCATGCGGGTGTTGGACCGGGTCGCGGTGATAGTGATCTCGTTTTCAGGCGCAACCGCCGTGGAAATCGTCAGAGTGTTTCCGCTGACAGTAAAGGAAACTCCGGTAACATTGGCGGCAAAGGTGAACTTGGAGAGCACCTTGTTGCTGTCTGTCAGCTCCGCAACATACTGGCTGCCATCCCATTCAAGTTCGATCGTCTGCGCTTTGCCAGCGCTTCTTGACATAAAACTGGGAATGACAGTGTGAGTTTTTACGCTCGCTTCCATAGAGTCATACCAGCTCATGATTCTGCTGTAGAGCGGATGGCTGGTACTCACCGCGCCTTTTACGGTGTCATAACCGCCGGTGCTCACATGATTGAAATTGGCGTCACGTTCTCCGACAACGGTCTCCCAGACAAGGAGCTGGGTGGCAAGCGCATGAGCCATTTTGTCTGCGTCGCCATCATTCTGGGACCTCCATGCCGTTGAAATATTGCCCTGATATCCGTACTGCATGATCCTGCCGATCAGCAGCTTAATCGTAGCGGGCTCAATGGTCTTGTTATAGGACGAAGGATAATTGTCCCAGAAATCCTCTCCAAACTGTGTAAAGGTGTCCCCGATATCCTGAGGCACACCGGGTTCGATGCAGTAACAGATCTGACCATCATAGCTTCCCATCGCATGAAGGTTCATCATGACGCTGGGAGAAGAGTGCCAGCCGTTCATATACGATCTGCTTCCAATTCCCCATGCGCCGTCATAAGACGCGTTTGCGTCTCCGTCGCGGGGATAAGAGACCATATAGGACTGTGAGGTCTCACCTGTAGCTGCGAAGGCCGTTGTGGGAACCCACAAATACCGAGAAGCACATCAGCAGTGCCAGAAGCATTGCCGAGCTTCTCTTGAATAATGTCTTTTTACTCAAGTAAATCCTCCTTTTGGGTATGAAAAAAGCACCGCTATCTCACGATGCTTCCTTCCCGTTTATTGTGATGTTGTTGACTTACGCGTATCCGATATAGAGGTCATACCGGCCGCTGCCGTCATTTCTTGGTTCTGCCCAGATCCAGACATCCGTGATATCCGGATCTGAGGCATACCGTGACAGATATCCGTTGATATCCCGCTCCGTGCAGGTACAGCCCGGTCCTGCCGCTATCGGATTGTCCCAGCAATCCACCGCACTGCTTTCCAGTTGCAGGCCTTTTCCCTGGGCAACGCCTTGCGCGTAACTGATCCAGTATGAAATATCAAAGGCCGGTTCCGGTTCTTCGGGAGGAGTCCCGACCGGTTCTTCCAGCTCTGGCTCCTCCGGTTCTTCCGGAGACTCCGGAATCGGATCTGCCTCACTTTCCGCGATTTCCTCCGACGGTGTCGGCGGCTCTGATGGGCTATCCTGCGGTGGTTCTTCCTGAGATCCGGTGGATTCCTGCGTCTCAGTTTCAGAAGTGGCTGCCTCATTCACCTCCTGAAAAGGAGATTCTCGGTCCGTTTGACCGGTTGGCGCTTTCTGCTGGTCAGTTTTCTCTTCGACGTCCACGATCTCTGCATCGGCCTGTTGGTCCATAACAGTCTCCTCAGATCCTTCTACTGGCTGAAAAAGAGAACTGCCATCGACTGGAACGCTGTCCTCATCTTCAACAGAAATTTCAGTTGAAAACACTTCCGACAGGCTCACTTTCTGAAGATCTGCCGTCTTCCCGCAGCCTGCTGTAATCAGTAATAGCACTGCGATGATTATGACCCATACACGTTTCATGCGCATTCCTCCTCGTTCAACCAGTGTATGGATCGCTTCCTGAAAAATCAAAGGTACAAGAGTTTTTTCTTTTCAGACTGTACAGCCTGTTTGACTGACTGGGGAGAGTGTGAGAGGGGAAGCGCGAATTCCATGCCCCGGAAAAGGGCAGACTACCCCCTTGGTATCGGGCTTCTTTCTCATCGTGCGTCGTTTCTCTGGCGTTCCAGGTGTCGGTGATAATACTCAAGCGCTTTCAGGATAAAATCACCGGTTTTCTCAGGTGGGACGCTGTTGGGAATATAACGTTTTACGGATGCGTAAGGGATGCTGATTTTCTCCTTCTGGTTGGGCTTCTCCTCACACATGATGGATTCGATGACCTCCGGGGTGAGCTTGCCCTCCTGGGAGAATTTTCGCATCTTGATGGCCTGGGCATGAGAAGGAGTTGCGTCTGCCAGTTCCATAGCCGGAACGAGATCCTGCTGTTCGATGTCATTCAGGTAAGAGAGCTCTACGGCAGGTCGCATGGCGATCTTACCCTCATCAACCATCTGAAGCAGTTCGGGTTCCAGGCTGGTTAGGCGGATATAACGTCTTACCTGGTCTCCACTTTCTCCAAGTGTTTCGCCGACAAGATCTGCAGATTCAGCGTTTCTCGACTTCCCCGCCACTGGCGTGGAAGTAAGATCCGTTCTCTGTCCCTGCCGTTTTACGGCTTCAAGTTTCATTTTATAGGCAAAAGCCTTCTCACTGGGCAGGATCACGGAACGCTGCAAGTTCGATTCGACCATCAGGATAATCGCCTCATCTCTGGTAAGCTCCTTGATCTCAGCCGGGACAGTTTCAAGGCCTGCCAGTTCACACGCCTTCTTTCGACGGTGCCCGGAAACGATCTCATAGCGTCCATCATCCTTCTTTCGAAGAGTAATGGGCGTAATGATGCCACGGCTCTTGACGCTTTCAACGAGCTGATCCATGTCCTCATCCATGCGGACCTGAAACGGATGATCGGGGAAATCGTCGATTTCTGTCAGCGGGATATTGAAGATTTTTGGAAGCCGGTTTTCCTGGCGTTCCTTATCGTTCATAAACAGTTCTTCGTACCCGGTCAGCCCCAGATCGATCTTTGGTCTTTGACTCAAGCTCCATCACCTCCCTCGTGAGATTTTCGTAGGCCGCCGCGACTTTTCCGTTCGGATCGTGTGCGAAGATGCTTTTTCCGAGCAGACTGCACTCCGCTGCCCTGACTGACATAGGAATCTCTGTATCAAAGACGCGGATGTTCTGTCCGACGCCGGACCTCAGAGAACTGATGATGTCCTTGGCATTGTTTGTACGGCTGTCTACCATTGTCAGCAGGATCCCATCGATCTTCAGGTCCGGATTGATGCCACGTTTGATCTTGGATATCGAACGAAGCAACAGGTCCAGGCCTTTCGTAGACAGGAAGTTCGGCTGAGACGGTATGATCACGCGGTCTGCGGCCACCAGTGCGTTGATTGTCATCATCCCCAGAGAAGGCATGCAGTCGATCAGAACATAGTCGTAATTCTTCCGGACGGTTTCGATATAGTTCCGCAGGATATACTCCCGGCTCATGACATTGAAAAGCATTGTTTCCATGCCTGAAAGCTCGATGTTCGACGGAAGCAGATCCATGCCTTCCTCATGCCGGATGATCCCGTCATATTCGTGGAAGTCACGGTCGTTGATCACATCGTTCATCAGCGTTGCAAGAGAAATATCCAGATCGTCCGGATTCTT
>Ga0256404_1002374_pt1 | contig 41751 bp, 26 predicted proteins | sample RumenRJG_01DNA_FD_185990 | JGI IMG/M metagenome (GOLD analysis project Ga0256404, IMG submission 185990) | Bovine rumen microbial communities from Lethbridge, Alberta, Canada - RJG_01 | ecosystem: Host-associated > Mammals > Digestive system > Stomach > Rumen | place: Canada: Alberta | collected... | reverse complement strand
GTTCAAATTCAGCCTTCTCATTTTGAAAAGCCCTCTTTTTATCAAGAAAATCATCATCCCGCTGATTCTGGGAAACTCTCTGTTCTTCAAGCCGTTCACCTTCTTTCTTTTGATTTTCCGCAATTCGCTCCAAAGACTTTTCTTTTTTGGAAAGTTCAAGGTCGCGTTTACGAATATCAGAACGGACATTCTTCTTTTTCTTTGTGCGGTCTGAAGTCAAATCGATTTCTCCGCGTTCAAGTCCAAAGTCCTTGAAGATTCCTTCCCACATTGTATCCTGAAGTTCACTCATCAGTGCCGGGCTTCCGGTCCAGTGGGTTGCATTAAGCTGCGGCTGGGTGATTGTCCTGCAGGTTCCGTTTTTCTTTTCTTCACGAGTTCTGCGAAGAACGCTTGTAGTGTTGAAAATCGGTGTAATGAACCAATGGGTATGAATCGTGGTCTCATCCTTGTGGGATGTCCCTGCCAGAACATTTTTCTCTCCGAAGGTCCTGCACAACTGCTGATATGTCTTTTCAAAGAATTCATATTCACGTTCCTCTGGAATTGCACCAGCAGTAGATGTAACGATGCACTCATAAAGACCGACAGCATTTTTAGGTGGTTTATATTTTTCTGTGGTAATGGACTGGACACGTTCCTTGTAAGCCTTCATAACTTCCTTTGCAGAACTATGTTGAAAGGCAAGGTTCTTTTCTGTAAGTTCAGGATCAAAAGAATCATTTTTGAATTCACGGAACGCGTGTTTTAATCTTCCCATTGCTTCGCCACCGTCACAAAGCTTTATCTTTTCAATTCTAAAGATGCCATACTTCTTCTGTTCTTCCATAGGCTAGACCTCCTCTGGCACAGAAGGAGATTCCGGTTCTGCAAAAAGTTTTTCAAAATCTACGTCCTTCAAACTGGCTGTCATCTTTGAATAATCAAAGTTATTCGTTGTCTGATGATACAAATCTTTTATGCAGATGCCAGAATTGATTTGAGCAATCGCATAACGGATTCCGTCGATAAAAGCCTTTTCCTTTGCAGAAAGTTTTGGCTGATTACTTTCCGGCTTTTCAGAAGATGCTTTTCCACGAATCTGATTATAGACTTGATTTACAGAAAGCTCTTCCTTGCGAATTGCTTCCTTCTGTTCTTCAGTTGCTTCTTTGAGAACAACGCGGGCTTTTTCAACAGTCTTTGAAGAAACTCTAAGCTGCTTACCGATAATCTCACTGGCTTTTCCTTTTTCATCTCCGGCATTGCCTTTGCCTTTCTCAAAATTGAAATTGGCTACAGCATGGAGAAGTGCCTCCCCCGAAAGGTTTCTACGGTCTGTTTGTTCACGAATTGCAAACTTCTTTGCTTCTTCAAGCGTATCGAAATGATGAATGATACATGGAACAGAAGTAAGTCCTGCTTTAATTGCACAATGGCGGCGTGTATGTCCGTCAATCAGGATGAACTTTCCATCATATGCCCAGATGTGCAGTTCGTGTCCTGGCTTAAAGCCCTCGGTTTTCATAGATTCAGTCATAGCATTTACGACAGAATCATCCATTGTCAGAAGTTTTTCAAATTCAGGAATCAAAGTAATGTCTTTGATTTTAAGATTTTTCTTCTGGTCTGCTTTCTGAATGTTTTCAATCTTATTTTTGATTGAATTAGTAATTGTATTAAAAGTCATAATGTCTCCTGTTAGTGTTAGTCTAAAAGTCCGTATTCTCTCCAGAACTGGACTCTTTCTTCTTCTGTCAGGAATGGTCTTCCAGTTTTCTGTTTAATCTGATCCATCCGCTCTTCGTAGGCAGTTTCATATCTTTGCTTTTCAGATTCGTTCATCTCATAAACTTTTTTCTTAATGATGAAATTAACCTGAGTCCGGTCCTCGATTTCTCTCAGCGAAACTCCACAAGTCGGACAGTTGAAATCAAATTCCTTAAAGCGGGTAGAACAGATAGGACAATCAACATATCTGATTTTTATTTCTGACTTCCTTTGTTCTTCATCTTTTTTAAGGAATGATGAATTCTTGAAATCCCGAACAATGGAATTGGCGAGAGCAAGCTTCCTGTACAAACCTTCAAAAGATTTCTGAACATTTCCGAGTTTTGTCCGCTCAAAAACATATTTCAAAAAAGCTTCAAGATTTGTTTCTTCAATGCCAGCATCTGCAAGATGTTTACGAACCGCCTCTTCAAAATTCTTATCGAAGGGATATTCGCCACAAAATAAACTTTTTATGATATTTACAAAAACTGACTCACTAACTGACTGTTCTGTTTCAGACTTACAGTCTGAGTTAGTTAGTTCAGTTCTTTGTATATTAGTATTTAGTTTATTAGTAGTTAGTAGTGTCCGATTACCCAGAACTGGATTTTCCATATCTGGATTATCCACATCTGGAAAATCGGGATGTGGATGAACTTCAACATCAGATGTAATTGCTTCCGGTGCTTCGAAAACCTGATAAACTGTATTCTCAAAACAACCATCTTTTCTGCGATTTCTGATTTTTTTGATATAGCCGTAGTGTTCAAGCATTTGAATTGCTGAATATAAAGCAGCCTTACCATCACAGGAATGATTTACAATTTCTGATATATGTATTTTCCAATCGTCTGGTAAACTCATCAGATATGTATGAACACCTTTTGCTTTCCATGACAGATTGCTATCACGAATGCAAGTGTTATCCAGAATTGTGAAGTTTTCTTTTCGATGCTGCTTAACAAAGTAAGTTTCGCTCACAAGTCCTCCTGTTACCACAACAAAACTTATGAACTAGCAATAAATCTGTTTTTCTGTTATAAGTAGAGTCATGGTATGTTTTAGTTCGATTTACAAAACTGCCTGCCCATGCGATTGAGTTGCCGCTCAGTCGCATTTTTATTTCTGAGGTCATACTGCAACCCCCTCTTTTTGCCGTGCCTTTTGTGCAAGACGAATGTACTTTTCAGGTACAACGGTTACTCCGCACTCTTTGGCATAATCGATGTAGTCTGCATCGCTGATTTTAAGCCATTTCATAACTTCATCGCGAGGGAAAGCTAAGCGGCCGGCAATGAAAACTGAATACTTTGGATTTCCACAACCTGGAAGCAAGAAACGGTTGCACTTATAAGTGTTAAGTGCAGCTCCGCCTTTAAGCCCTGCACAATCTTCAATTGTGTAGAACTCCTTTTCGAATGAAACTTTTTCTGATGGATTTTCAAGCATCTTAGTGATAGCCGAAAGCTCCCGAAAAAGTTTTTCATTTTGAAGCTGAATCTGTTTCAACTCCAAATCAAAATTGTTTTGCATTAGCAACTCCTTCGCTATTTCTTTGACGGGATATTCAAAAAAACAGCATTTTGTGATAAAATGTTTTTTACAAGCATTACAAATCACTGACCTAACAGGTTTTTGATTAGTAATTATTATCGTTATAACAAGCAGTGTGTTTATTTACTGTTCGATATAACGAACAGTAGTAATATATTATATTCTCGTTTGGTTGTCAATAAAATTATGAGAAATGGTGTTGAATTAGTTGAAATATTAGATGATTATTTGCGCTCAAAGAAAATAAGCCGACGCCAGTTTTGTTCTCTTGTTGATATTCCAAATTCAACAATTGCAACTTGGAAATCTAAGAATATTTTACCGAATGTAGAATTAATAGCCAAAATCGCTGCATTTATGAATGTTTCCTTAGATTGGCTTGTTTATGGTGAATTATTCGATAATGCTAACGAACAAAATACTTATGAAAATCCTTGTAGCAGAAAAAGTATTTTATATCGAATTGAAATAGTCTTACGCCAAACAACAAATGACTTCGATTATGATTTTCAAGCGCAACATGAAAAATATTTAAAAGACATTATTGATTATGAAACTCTGATTAACTGGAGCAATTATCAGACTGATATTCCAGAGACAACTTTGCAAAATATTGCATCAAAGTTAAAAGTACCTCTTCAATGGCTTCTTACAAAAGACGAATATCATCATGAGGACGATATAAAAACTTATGGCTGGCTATTTGGTCTTGCAAAACAATATGAAGGTCTTCTAAAAGGTTACGACTGTCTTGAAGAAGAAGATCAGAAGTTCATAGACAATTATATAACTTCAAAACTTGAGCTCCGCCAGCTAAAACGCGAAAAAGAAATGAAAAATATATAAATAATGGCTTGCTGGATTACTAGCAAGCCATTATTTATAAAACTTTTTGTAACATTATCTTGCCTTATATGCCTGATTCGGATCAGTGGGATTATTCGGAATTGTAAGTTCTAATTCTTCACCAACCATTTTTGACAAATAAAATTTTTTCATATATTCTTCATCTCTTTGGAATATTTCCGCTAATTGTTTCTTTGTCTTAGGTGATTCTTTACATAATTCAATTATCAAACTTTTTACAATTTCTTTGTTTTGTCGTTTTCCTAAAGCAGCAATTTTATTTCTTAATGCTGGGGATATTTCATTAGAGCTAGGGATATTAGCTGGGGATATTTCATTGGAGCTAGGGATATTAACTGGGGATATTTTCTTAGCGTTAGGAATATTGCCTGCATCCCAAGAAAAATCATCATTCAGCGGAACTGTAATTCTAAAGACATCTCCTTCTGAAAATTCTGGATTTCCACCAGAATATTTGTGTGAATAATTAAACAGTTTCCTCACGCCAGAGCCGAGTTTATCTGAATATCCTATGTTTCTAAAAAAAGATGCAATCAATGGATTTTTTGCATAAGGTTCTAAGTTTTCCGGAGTTATAAGTCCATCTTTTCTTGCTCGATTTGCGTTTTCTACATACATTTTGTCTCTTTCGATGATGAACTTTGCCTGATAGCCACTTGAAAATTCCCGGTGCATGAGCGTATTCACAATCATTTCACGGGCAAGAATATTTCTGAGAGAAATACGTACTTTCCCATCTTCCAAATAAAACTTATCTAAGAGATGTTTTGTTGCAAATTCAAAAAGACGATCGTAACTTTCAATCAGATTTGTTTCAACAATAAGCCTGTCATCATATCGGTCTACATTCACTTTTCTTAGCAAGGCATCTGTTGAATAGGTCGGGGCAACATCATGAATAACTTCATCTTTTCCAAGTAACATTACGGCTGCAAGATTAAAACCTTTTTCACCCGTCAGTCGGTCTACTGTATACAGGCCGGCACTTTTTAAAAGTTCCTCATCACTTAATTTTTCCCACGGATGACTTCCAGCAGAATTATTTTTTGCCATTGTTCTTACAAGTGGTAGCAAATCAATCCGTATATCTTCAAGTTTGACATAAGGAAAGACTTTTCTTTCAGTAAAAATTTCCTGCTTCCTAATATACATTTGGGCTATATCAGTTGTAGAGGTTACTTTTACATCAGAATCATTTGTCCGGTTGTAAATTACATTTTTGTAGCTGACAACTTCACCAGAAACTGGAACATATATGTGAATAATAGTTTTTCCTTCATACCCCATAATTTCTGCATCAATACAGAGAGTTGGAGAAAATAAAGAAGGATTTGCAAGAACACTTATAAAGTTCTTTACCATGTCGGGAGCTGCTTTTTCAGGAACACCATTTACAGTTCCATCATCAAGGATTCCTAAGAAAATATCTCCACCGAAACGATTCGAAAATGAGCAGACAGTTTCATAAACATCATGCTCAATGTTTCCACCGCATCGTTTAAACTCTACTGATACTGTTTCTCCAATTTTCCTAATTGAATCCAATCTTTCTGTTGTCATATATACATTATCGTTCATTTTTACCTCTTTTTCTATACCAGATTACTCAAACAACCTGTTGGCCGCTCCATTAGCTGACTTTACAGCTTCTACCATCTCAGGAATTGCGGCCCGTGTATAATAATCAGTCATATTTAATGATGTATGACCTGCAATCTTCTGGACTGTTTCTCCGGCAACTTCACGACGCATTCGGGTAATGTAGGTGTAACGCAAAGAGTGTGGAGTGAGAATTCGCTCCCCAACATTAATTCCAGAAGCAGGAAGAATATTTCGAAACCATTCTTCTGCAAGCCATTTACGGATTGGTTTTCCATAACGCTGAAACACATAATCATCAGGACCTAAATTATTATCCTGAATATATTTTTTCATCATTTGTGCAAAATCATCGGGAAGTGGGGCAACGCGGATCTTTTTATCATCGTCGGAACCGCATTTATTAAAAGTTGTTCGCACCAGCTGATTTGAACGCCAAAATCCATCAACAACAAATACCTTTTCATCAAAAAGAAACTGATTTACCCGCGTTCCAATTCCTTCACCAATACGGAGTCCGCATTTTACACAACACAGAAAAAGCAGATAAATTGCTTTGTGTCCCTCATCAAACTGCGGGTGCTTTGAATAACGCCTGTTACTGTAATCAATCCAGAGTTTTTCATCAAAAAGTGTGTTCAATTCATCGACTGTAAATATGTCTTTCTTCTTGCTGTTACGCCTGAACTTAGGAAACTGAGGAACTGGAATGTAGGGGAGATTATGAAACGGAGCTTCTGCGTAGAGTTCACCAACAACTGTTAAGAATCCATTTTTCCAGCTGCCTGAATGCTTTTTATCATTCATCAGAAAATCAATGACAATTGGAATTGTAAGTTCTTGAAGTTCTAAATGGCCAAACTCTTCAACTATAATATTCAGAGCAAATCTTTTGATTTTAAGCGTTTCAGGCGTGAAGACTTTTCCAAGTTTCTTTTGCCGTTCAAGATGCGGGCTTCCTGGAATGTACATCCATTCTGCTATCTTTGCTATTGTTGTTTTTTCTTCTACGAACACAGGTGGAAGTGAAGAAACAAAAGCGTATGCCTCTGCCTGAGTTTTACAGCCTCTGCATACCTTTTGTACTTTCTTGCCAGTTACAGGATCGATGAAATAGTAATACCAGCGATGAATGGTTTTGTTTTTAGATTTAACAGGTTTCTTAAAGATGTGATAATTTGAGTCCATTTGAACCTCCAAAAGTTTTTTATCAACCAGTTGATATTTGGTTGACATTTCAAAACCTCTGAAGGTCAGACAATTTTGTAAATGCTTGTATTATATAGATTTAGCACCTATCCCGAAGTGCTAAAAATCATTAGTCCGTAGACTTGAACTTAGGACCAAAGGATTATGAGTCCTCTGCTCTAACCACTGAGCTAATGGCCCGAAATGTAGAATCAATTGTAACAGAAATATTTTTTTTATTCAACTGTTACAGATTTTGCAAGATTTCTTGGTTGGTCAACATCACGGCCGAGCTCCTGAGCAACATAAAAAGCAAAAAGCTGGCAGACAACAACCATTGGAATCGCATAAAAAGCTGGATTTTCAACTTTTGGAACTGCAATAAATTCATCAACAATTGACTCAAGCTCTTTATCGCCTTCAACACCGATTGCAATTACCGGGCCTTTGCGAGCTTTGATTTCCTTGATATTTGAAATAACTTTTTCACGCAAAAAATCATCCGGCACAAGGAAAACACTTGGAGTCTGTTCATTCACAAGCGCAATCGGACCATGCTTTATTTCTCCAGCGGCAAAAGCCTCCGCATGAACATAAGAAATTTCCTTCAACTTTAAAGCGCCTTCCAATGCAATCGGATACATCAATCCACGACCAAGGTACAAAAAGTCCTTGCATTTTGCATATTTTTTTGCAATCTGCATAACTTTATCTTTGTTTTTAAGGGCTTCTTTCACAAGGCGAGGCTGCTTCATAATCTGCTCAATAAATTTTGCGCCATCTTCCTTGCTCATTTCTCGCTGCCGAGCAAATTTCAATGCAAGAAGATAAAAAATTATGAGCGTGTTAGAAAATGCTTTTGTTGAAGCAACCGCAATCTCTGGTCCTGCATGAATAAAAGCACCGCCATCGCTTTCGCGTGCAATTGAAGAACCTACAACATTGCAGATTCCGTAAACTTTTCCGCCTTTTTCATGAATTTCTCGCATAGCATACAATGTATCCGCGGTTTCACCACTTTGGCTTACCGCAAGAAAAACATCATCCTTGTTTACAATCGGATTTTTATAGCGAAGTTCACTTGAAAATTCCGCCGAACAAGGAATTCTTGCATACTGTTCAATTAAAAGACCGCCAAAAACGCTTGCATACCAGGAAGTTCCTGCCGACATTGCGGTAATTTTGTTTGTCCGTTTAAAAATATCATCATCGTAGCCACTAAGTTTTGCTGTGGAAGCATCAAAATCAATTCGGCCTGCAAAAGCTCGCTCAATGCTTTCCGGCTGCTCATTGATTTCTTTTTCCATATACGTATCGTAACCGCATTTTTCAGTTTCCGCCACATCAATTGAACATTCTTCAATTCGTTTTGAATAATCATTGTTTTCAATGTTCGGAAATTTCAAGCCCTGCGGAGTAACTTCAACAATATCGCCATCCTCAAGATAAATAACACGGTTTGTGTTTCCAACAATTGCATTCGCATCAGAAGCAATGTAATAAGCATTGTCAGAAAGTCCAACAACAAGAGGACCGCCACGTTTTGCAACAACAATCTTATTCGGTTCGTCAACACAAGTAATAGCAAGAGCGTAAGTTCCAACAACCTTGCCCAATGCTTCCTGAACCGCGCTAAGCAAATCGCCATTATAATATTTTGCAACAAGATTCGGGATTGTCTCTGAATCGGTCTCAGAAGAGAATTTAACTCCATCTTTTATTAAAGCCGCGCGCAAAGTTTGAAAATTCTCAATAATTCCGTTGTGGACAACTGCGATTTTTCCATCCGCAGAAAGGAACGGATGCGCATTCTGATCAGTAACCATTCCATGTGTAGCCCAGCGGGTGTGTCCAATTCCCCACGAACCTGAAAGTTCTTTTGGCAAAACACCTATAAGTTTTGAAAGTTTTCCCGCTTTTTTATACAAATAAAATTTTGGCGCACCGTCTTCTATTTTTCCAACAACAATTCCAGACGAATCATAACCACGATATTCAAGTTTTTTCAGCCCATTAACAAGATAAGGAACAGCATTGCTATCGCCTACATAACCAACAATTCCACACATGATATTGTCTCCCGTAAAAATTATCTATAAAAAAACAAATATAAGATTGACTATATAGAATTTTCACACTTTTATCAAATCTGTTTTTGCTTTATTTTATTGAAAAAAAAGGCATTTCGATTTATAGTTAATATGTGTCTACGCTGTATATAGTTGGAACGCCCATAGGAAATCTTGGAGATATTACTTACAGGGCAGTTGAAACATTGAAAAATGTTGATGTTGTAGCTGCAGAAGATACTCGACATACTTTACAGCTTTTAACACATCTGGAAATTCGTAAGCCGCTGATTTCTTGCCGCGCGCAAAATGAAGAATTTGCCGCTCAAAAAATTATTCAGCTTATGGATGAAGGAAAAAATATTGCATTTGCAAGTGATGCCGGAACTCCTGGAATAAGCGACCCGGGTGCAGTTCTTGCAGGATTGGTAAGAAAAGCCGGTCATTCAGTTGTTCCAATTCCTGGACCATCAGCATTCGCTACATTGGTAAGCGTTGCCGGAGCAGGCGGAAAAACCTTGATTTTCGAAGGATTTCTTTCGCCAAAACCAGGAAAAAGACGTAGCCGTCTAAAGGAACTGCTTTCAACAGAAGATGCAATAGTTTTGTACGAAAGTCCGTTCAGAATTGTAAAGCTACTGACGGATATTGCCGATATTGATAATAATCGCCGCGTGGTGGTTGGCCGTGAATTGACCAAGCTGCATGAAGAAATTATTGAAGGAACAGCCGCAGAATTGCGTGATGATTTTACTTCCCGCGCTTCAATAAAAGGAGAATTTGCAGTTTTCATTTCTGGTGTAAAAAAAGTTCAACTTTCTGATGAATCTACCGATAAATAAGGTAGAGGGGCAGGACGGATATGATGATAAATGGAATCGGAGGAATTAATCCTCTCAACAATGTGCAGAAAGCAAACCGCACAAACAACACAGAAAAAGCCAGCTTTGGAGCAGACTCTGTATCTATCTCTAAAGAAGCAAAGCAAATGGCAGATGCATACTATATGAAGCAGGTTTCATCTGAAACTCCAGATGTTCGAGCTGACCGTGTTGCAGAAGTTAAGGCAAAGCTCCAGAATCCAAATTATTTAAATGATGCGGTAATTGCTTCAGCCGCAGACAAAATCATGGAAAGTTTTGGTCTTTAATCAGCCCAAATTGATTTAATTTTCTAAAATTTTTGCTTGATACAAGAAGACGGAATAGAAATTCCGTCTTTTTTGTTTTATAGTAATAATATTATGGCAGATTTGATTTTTAAGATTTCACCAAATATCGTTCTTGGCTCTTACACTTTAACTCGGCTTGGACAATATGTGCGAACATGGGGTTCAAAATTCATGATTATTTTAGACCCAATCTTAAAAGATTTTAACCTTGCGGAAAAAATTACCCAGCCATTGGCAGAAAGAAAAATTGATTTTTTTATTTATGACAATTTTAATGACGGCGCAACAACCAAAGACATTGAAAATGCAATAATTCTTGCCAAACAAAGCCATATCCACGGGATAATTGCCGCAGGCGGAGAAAAAGCCATAAATGCCGCATGCGCAATCGCTTCCCTTTACAACGAGAATCACAGTATCTATGATTATATTGACGGTGCGGTTCCAACAACAAATCCTGTTCCATTGATTTGCCTGCCAAGCACAAGCCGCGCGCCTTATGCGTTCACAAACTCAATTCCGCTCATTGATTCAAGAAGTCATCAGGTAAAACAATTAAAAACCCAGAACAATATCTGCCGCCTTATGATGTGGGATCCAAATCTTTCCTTGACTCTTACAGAAAACCAGACCGCTTCCCTTTCACTGGAAACTCTTTGCCTTGCCTGCGAGGCTTATCTTTCTCAAAAATCGTCTTTCTTCAGCGATATGTTCTGCGAAAAGGCCTTTGAACTTTTAAGTTATGGAATCAACGGAAAAAAATCACTTGATATAACAACACCGCAGGAACTTCTTTTGGAGCAAGGCGGATGCATGGCTTCGCTGGCTGTTTCAACAAGTTCAGCAGGAATCGCAAGCATTCTGGCTCTCGCAATAAACGCCCGGTACAAAATAAGCCGTTCACTTGTGGCTTCAATTCTTTTTCCATACATGATAGAAGAAGTTGCAAAATTCAAAGCTGATAAAATTGAAAAAATCGCACGTATTTCTGGAATTGCGGATGAAACCCTTTCGCGGGAAGAAGCAGTTCAGACTTTTGTAGAAAATATCCGCCAGAAAATTGCAAAGGCAAACCTTCCAGTGCGGCTAAAAGATTTGGATCTTTCAATGGAACAGCTTGCAATAAGCGCAGAAGATGCCGGTCAACTTGATATTATGACAACACTTCCACGCAGCATGACGACGGACGAACTTTTTGAACTGATGAAACAGGCTTATTAAAAATGATTGACCCGAACAAACTTTTTCAACTTTCTGGCGGACAAAAACGAAGAAAACTTGCGCTGACTTTCGGCGCTTTGGAACGAGATATTGCAGGAATTCCTGAAAAAGGAATGGAATACAACTTTTCCTCAATGCCACGCGCGGAATACACAAAAAAAATCACTGAAATTCTGCTGGAAGACCCGAAACTTCCTGAAAATGCGGCAAACGAGCTAAAATATTTGCTGGCGGAAAAACCTTTTGATGAGCGCAGAATCTGTAACGCCGCGCGGAATTATCTTCTTCAAATTATAGGAACTTTTCCTGCCGAATGGGATTTGGTAATCGCTCCGCATGCCGCGCCTTTTGACGAAAATGGAATCGTGCGCGCAAGAAATTTTTATCCGGGACTCGCTGTTTACGCGGAAGATATTCGCTCTCCATTCAATATTGGTTCAATATTTAGGACTGCAGAAGGAATGGGCGCTGAAAAAGTCTACATTTCACCAAACTGCGTAGATCCAATGCAACCGCGAGCCATAAGAAGCGGAATGGGCTGCATAGAAACAATGGGCTACGAGCGAAAAAGCCTTGAAGAAATTCCAGATGACATCCCTGTTTTTGCGCTGGAAACCGGCGGAACTCCAATCGAAGAATTCAATTTTCCAGAAAAAGGAATCTGCATAATCGGTTCAGAAGAACTTGGCGTTAGCCCGCAGGCACTAAGACGCGCAACATACGGAACTGTAACAATCCCGATGATTGGACTAAAAGCCTCTTTGAACGTGGGTGTTGCGTTTGGAATTCTTATGCAAAAATGGTGCGAATCCCTTGAATCGAAAAAAAACAACTAGAACTGAATCTGAACAAATGCGTCCTGTAGTTTTTCTGAAATCCGCATAAAACCTGCCTCAGAATTTATATTAAAAGTTGCAAGAACCTCCGGATCAATCTGATAATATTCAAGCTCATGCTCCTGATAATGACAAATTGAATCCGCAAGATTCACCAATGAAACAAGAACTTTTTCCTCTGCTGGAGCGTTTTCCGGTGAATGATGGAAACGAATAACATCAACAAGATTTTTTGGAAAATTCCACTTTTCTGCAATTCTTGCGCCGATTTCTCCGTGGTTTACGCCAGAAACTATTTTTTCAAAAATCTCCGGAGAAATTCCTTTTGCTGTACAAATACTTCTTATGCTTTCAAGGTAAGCTGGATGTTCATTCTCAAAGACAATTTTTCCCATATCGTGCAAAAGTCCGCAAATATAAGAATCTTCAACTACAGAACGGTCATTTGCGCAAAAATTCTTTGCCAAATTATAGGAATAGAACGCAACCTGATATGCGTGCTGCCAAAGTTTTTCATTGTTTCCATTCACAGAAGCAAATGTCTTTAGCGAACCGACCGTAAACAGCATATTTTTGATTCCACGGATTCCAATCATCTTTACTGCGTCCGCAATATTTTTGCATGGAACAGGAAGTGAAAACGCCGCTGAATTGACTTGCTTCAAAAGCTCTGCGGTAAGCGCAACATCATTCGAAATTTGAACAGCAATTTCCGACATCTGAGCTTTCGGATCGCTCAAAAGTTTTCCAAGGCGCGCAATATTTTCCGGGAACTGAGGAATCGCATCAATCGCATTCTTAAATTCCTCTGAAATTGCGTTCATCTCATATTCAGTTTTTTGATTCAATGGCAGAATAATTCTTGTGATTGTCTCGCCGTTTTCGCAGATTGTCTGGAAATTATCTTCCGTAAGCCCGATTTTTTGCAGCATAAGAATCATAATTATCAGCCCAAGCCCGGCTCCTTCAGAATCGTCAATAACTTTTGAAAGCGCATCCTCAATTGAAGTATACTGCTGAACGCGGCAAAGTTTATCGTGAATACGTTTATATTCATCAAGAACAAGAGAAGAATTATTTCTTACCTCAAGCTTTATCTTATTGTTTCTAAATTGAAGAATCAGTTTTATGTAAAGCCCAGCACGTTTTTGTTTTTCAAGATAATAATTCACATTTCCAAGAGTATCTTCTTTAAAAGTGAGCATTCCCTTTTCATAATCTTCCGGATTTGTTATATCCAAATGTTTTTCCTGAAAATAGACACGCTTTGTATTCGCTTTTTTTGCATTTGTAACAAGTTCCTGCAGACAGTAAACAAGATAATTCACCATGTGATCCTGCCCAAGCTGATGAAGAAATTCTGAAAGAATTTCCTGCATATAAATTTCCATGTCATGAGGCAAAGTATAAGTTGTTATAGTAAGAGGCAATCCTGAACGGATAGCAAGCATAATTTTTCCGGTATCGACCGGGTATTTCTTTTCCGCCATAAACTTCTCTAGTTTAATTTATTTGCTTTTGTAAAAAACATTTTTTATGATACAAAAAAAAATCAGATTAAAAAAGACCTATTTAAACAAAGAAAATCCACCTGGATTTTTTGCGCCGGCTTTTATCCAATTTGTAATATTTTTTGCGGAATTCTTGTTTTTTATTTCATCCAGGGCAGAAATATAACCGTTCAGCCAAGACGCGAATGACGAATCTTTATGCATAACTTCATTCTGGTCATCGCCAGCAACAAGAAGGACTGAAAGATTTTCATCATCAATAGAAGAGGCCGCAACATTTTCTGCAAAAGTCGCAAAAGCCGCCTCGCCCGCCGCAACAAACGCATTCGACGGAGTCTGAACAAAAGTCTTTAAATTCGGGGAAAGAATAACATCCTTTTCGTTTGGCTGAGCCTTCAACGCAAAAACAATCCTGCACTTATTTTTACGCTGTTTTACGCGGTTCATTATTTCCAGCGCAAGAAACTGATAAGAAGAAATCATCGTATCGCAAGCCTCTGCGCAATTTTCCGTTGAAAAATCATTGAACATCTCTGAATAAAACGCGGAATCGTAAAAAAGAATAAAATCATCAATAGGACCAAGTTCTGTTTCAGCCTGAATTACAGCCGCCCTAGCCGCAACTCCAGAACCTCGCCGCCAATCAATCACTTTAACGCCGGAAGGGGCATTTTTTTCTTCCCCAGAAAGCGCAAGCGCAACATTGTTTTCCTTAATAACAAAACCATCCGCAAAATCAGAAACAAACGGAAGCTCTTTTCCTGCAATAAAAATATTCTTTCCCATAGTTGAATTATAACACAATCACATACTTTTACGAAATACGCCGTTATGATATAATTTTTTTTACTATGAAAGTTTGGATTAAATATCTTTTTGCCGCAATTTTTGGAATCATCTGCGCATTGATTCTGCCTGTAAACAATCCTGCTGTGGCAGCCGCAATAAATTTTCTTACGGAAATTGTAATCCGTTTTGGCCGCTATATGGTTATTCCTGTAATATTTTTTACCGGAATCATTGCTTTTAACAGACTGCGCGAAAATCATCTTCTTATAAAAACTGCCGTATGGACTGGCTCTGTAATTGCAGTTTCCTCTTTAATCCTTACCGCCGTCGGACTTATTTCTATTCTTGTGGTAAAACTTCCAAGAATTCCGATTACTGTTGAAAATGTAACGGAAGCAACTTCCTTGAATGTGGAAAAACTTTTCAGGGCTTTATTTCCTTATTCAGCTTTTGAAACTTTGAACAACGGAACTTTTATTTTTTCCGCATACTTTTTCGCGCTTTTAATAGGCTGTGCCTCAACTTCAGATGCGGTTCTTTTTAGACCAATCACAACACTGGCAGACTCACTTTCAAAATTGATGTACAACATTGGAATCATTTTTACAGAATTTCTTGCTTACGGAATGGTTGCGATTCTTTGCTACTGGACGGTTCAATTCAAGGCAATAATTCTGAGCGGCGTTTTTACACCGATGATTATAATGTTCCTGGTTGATTTAGTTCTTGTGGCCGGCGTAATTTATCCGCTGATAATCCGTTATCTTTGCCACGATCCACATCCGTACAGAATTCTTTACGCATCTCTTTGCTCATTGATTGCATCATTCTTTAGCGGTGACTCAAATTTTGCGCTTCTGATAAATATTCGCCATGGAAAAGAAAGTCTTGGAATCAGAAGACGAATAAACGGCGCGGTTCACCCGATTTTTACGATTTTTGCACGGGGCGGCTCTGCGCTTGTTACAACCGTTGGATTTATAATGATTTGGCGCTCTTATTCTTCGTTGCCAATTCCTATAATTGATATTTTGTGGATTTTGTTCACTTCGTTTGGAATCTCTTTTTTGCTGGGTGGATTTCCGGCAGGAGGCGCATTCATTTCTCTTACAGTTTTGTGCACGCTTTACAGCAAAGGATTTGAAACAGGATTCCTTTTGCTGAAACCGGCAGCCCCAATAATCTGTTCGTTTGCAGCAGCATTTGACGCTTTGACCGCAATGTTCGGAACTTATATTGTTGCGGTAAAAACAAAACTTATTGAGCACCACGGAATCAATCACTTTATCTAAAAATTGACTCAAACCGATTCAGTTTTATAAGAAAGAAAATTTTATTTAAGGAAAAATATAAAATGAAAGTTTCAAAATTTATTATTTCAACCCTGCGCGACGCTCCAAATGATGCAGTAATCGCCAGCCACAAATTAATGATGAGAAGCGGTATGCTCCGAAAACTTGGAAACGGACTTTACGCTTATATGCCACTGGGTTTTCGCTCGCTAAAAAAACTTCAGTCAATTATCCGCGAGGAATTAGACAAATCCGGCTGGCTTGAAATGAAACCAACAGTTATTCAGCCTGGTGATTTATGGAAAGAATCTGGTCGCTGGGACAAAATGCACGACGAAATGCTAAAGGCTCAAAACCGCGGCGGACAAGATATGGTTGTTTCTCCAACTGCGGAAGAGGCATTCACCGCACTTATGCGCGACGGACTTTCTTCTTATAAACAGCTTCCATTCATGGTTTACCAGATAAACACAAAATACCGCGACGAAATCCGCCCAAGATACGGCGTAATGCGCGGACGAGAATTTATCATGATGGACGCATATTCTTTTGATGAAAATGCGGAATCTTTAAACGCTTCCTACGACAACATCGCAGCCGCCTACAGAAGAATTTTCAAACGACTTGGACTTAAAACAATTTCTGTAAAAGCCGACACAGGTTCAATGGGCGGTTCAGGTTCAGAAGAATTTATGGTAGAAAGTGAAATTGGCGATGACACACTTTTGCTCTGCCCAGACTGCGATTACGCCGCAAATGTTGAAAAAGCATCTTGCCAAAAAGAAACGGCTTTGGATTCAAACGGTGAACCACAGAAAAAAACAGAACTTCCAACAGAAAAAGTTGCAACTCCAAATGTTTTTTCAATTGAAGACATGGAAAAATTCTTTAACCAGAAATCTTCAACATTCCTAAAAGCGTTGATTTACAAAGTCTACAACTGCGGAATCAACCTTTCTGCAAATGAAGAATACAAAAACGCAAAAACCGTAACAGAAGGCGGACAAACCTATTATCCGGAAACATTCTTCTGCGTTCTTATCCGTGGCGACCTTGATGTAAACGAAACAAAACTTGCTTCAGTTTTAAAGGCAAGCGGCGCGGAACTTGCAAGCGATGAAGATGTTTTAAAATATTCTGGAGCACCGCACGGATTCGTTGGACCAATCGGAATCAAAATTCCTGTTCTGGCAGATGAATCAACACTTTCAATGCACGACTGCATCGGTGGAGCTGGCGAAAATGGTTTCCATCTTAAGCACATTGAACCAGGCCGCGACTACACTCCATTTATGACAGCAGATGTACGAACTTGCAAAGCCGGCGACAAATGTCCAGAATGTGGCGGAACTTTCTACATGAAAAAAGGAAACGAACTTGGACACATCTTTAAGCTTGGCTACAAATACACAAAATCAATGAACGTTTCTTTCCTTGACCAGAACGCAAAACCTGTAACTCCAACGATGGGTTCTTACGGAATCGGTGTTGACAGAACATTGGCAAGCATTATTGAAGCATATCACGATGACGACGGAATTATCTGGCCAATGACAGTTGCTCCGTTCCACGTTGTAATCGTTCCTGTAAAATACGATGGCACAATGAAAGAAGTTGCCGACAAACTTTACAACGAACTAAACGACGCTGGAATCGAAGTTCTTCTTGACGACAGAAACGAACGCCCTGGCGTAAAATTCAAGGATTTTGACCTTATCGGAATTCCAGTACGCGTAGTTGTAGGCGAAAAAAATCTTCCGAATGTGGAAATAAAACTCCGCAAAGAATCGGAAGCAAAACTTATTCCGGCAGAAAATGCAGCTTCTGAAATCAAAAAAATTGTGGAAGCAGAACTTTCCGCTTTGAATAACTAAAATCTGAATTTTGAGTTTTTATAAATTGAAAATCTGCTGAAAGCGTTTTTTCAGAATTTACAAAAAACTCAAAATTCAACTTTGGATTACAAATGAAAAAACTGATTACATTTTTTGCAACATTATTATTTTCTCTTTCTGCCATTTTTGCACTTCCGGGATTCGAGCCAGTTGTTCCAGATTATTCCGGTGAATACGTTTACTACCGCGATTTTACTTTTGAACGCGAAAGCTACATCGGATTCTTAACTTACGACCAGCAAACTTATTCGGCACGATATTTTGCGCCAGCAGAAAAAAAATCAAAACTTCCGCAAAAAGAAATTCAGATTTTTTTCACAATAAATCCAGACACAAACCATCTTGAACTTACCGGCGAAAAAGTTTTAAACATTCAGCTTTTAGCCGAAGAAGACTTGAAAATTGTAAATTACATCCACGATTTGCTTTACGAATTCAGCGCGCGCCGCATAAAACTTGTGGAAAACAATATTCTGTCCGGCACGCAAGACGAACTCGAGTTTTCAGGAAAAATCACTTCAAATGAAGATTTTGCGCAATTTGGCGGTTCAGTTCAAATCAACTGGAACGCAATAATCCCATTTTTCAACATTGAATCGATTTTCAACCAAGATGATGCAAAGAATGTGCTTTCAGTTGCAACAATCGGGCGAATAAATTCCTCGGACGACAAAGGTTTTGAAAATTTTAAAGGTTTTCCAAAAGATTTTAAGGCAAAATCACATAAGTCAAAAATCAACAAGAAAGCAGAAAAATCTAAAATTGAAAACAAAACAACCGGAAACTCGTACGTAATACGCAGCGACTGGGAACAACCGGCAGAAAATATGTTTACGCTGAAAGATTTTGCAGTCCTTTTTGAAACTTCAACTTATGAAAAAAATCTGAATTTCATAAAAAGGCAATTTCTTTTAAGCTCAGAAGAAAATTATCTTGACTACGCAAACATGGAATTTAAAAACAACACTTTTAAAGCAAATTATTATAATTTCCAGACAGGAAACATAACAACAACATTCAAAAAATTTGAGAAAAACGCAAACAATCAACAAATTTCGTATTGCTCACTTTCAGTTTTTAATGATGTCTACAAAAAAAGCCCGGGATATTTCAACGAAATAATCGAATCTTTTTCATCAGAAAAATAACTAAACTCAGTTCTAAAACGAACTGCGTGCCAATGGAGTTCCAATCCATTGGCCTTCCGAGCCTAAATATTCCTTCTTTTCACCTTCAATCAAAAACTGAACGCTTTTTACAGTGCTGAATTCTGTCGCTGTGTACACAATCTGCATAAGCTGGCCAATGCTTCCCTCTACGCCATAAGTGTTGAATTCAAAATTTTCATTAAAATTCAAAGTTGCAACGCCGTCTTTAACGCTAGCTCCAATCAATTTTGAACCGGAAGGAATAAGACTCATCGCATTTTTTTCACCAGGAACCGGTCCAGCCAAAAGAGCCTTTATCGCATCCGTCAGCGGAGAATCGCTCTTTGCAAGCTGACGTTTTACCGCCTGCCGATTCACAGAACCGTCCGCTCCAATTGAAACAAAATACAAAGTCACCGTGCGTGTTGCCGCCGTTGAAACATTTTGCGCAGGAACAGTTTTTTGCGGCGCTGAAGTTTTCGCCACATCCTCTGATTTTTCAGTTTTTCCAGAAGCCGTTTCCGCCCCGGAAGCCTTCGCCTCCTCAGTTTTTTCCGGCTGTTTTTCATTTTGTGTATTCTGAGAATTCTGCGCAATTTCTGTCTTTTGCCCAAGATTCTCAGTTTTTTTCACATCAGAATCAGAAGCCAAATCATTTTTTGTGTTTCCCGCAGATTTTTCAGCCGCAGCATTATTTTTTTCAGAAAAATCGTCCATCAAATCGATTTCAATATCATCCGGCACAGATTTTTCCTGTTTAATCGGATGTTTTTCCACAAATTCCGGCGTGGCAACTCCAACGCGCTCAAAAAAGTTAGTTTTTTTCAGATTAGAAACAATATCGTCCTTCTTCACAAAGAACATGATAACAATCAAAATTACAAGTACAAAAAACACAGCCACGTAAAGACCGCTGTTCGTTTTATTATTTTTCTGAGCCATACTTTTTTATCGGAATTTTCCAAAGGAAATTTTAGTTTTAAGCAAAAAATAACCGAAGCCACAAACAACTTCGGTTATCTCAATTTATTCTTCAGAATTTTATTTTGGGGTCATTTTTGCTTGCGCAAAAACCGGGCTTTTCGTGGTTACGCTATCGCTCCATTCAAAAGCGGCAATGCCACTTTTGAACGGCTACGCCGCCGCTACAATCCCTTGCCCATTTTTATTTTGCCAAATATTCGTTAATTCCGGCAGCAGCCTTTCGACCTTCGCCCATGGCAAGAATTACAGTTGCCGCTCCAAGAACAATGTCTCCGCCGGCCCAAACTTTGGCTTTGCTGGTTGCCTGTTTTTCATCAACAGAAATGTGCCCTTTTGCGTCCTGATTCAAACCTGGAGTTGTCTTGACAAGCAACGGATTTGAACCGTTTCCAAGAGCAACAATCATTGCGTCGCAGGCAATTTCATGTTCGCTGCCTGGAATTGCAACCGGCGAGCGGCGTCCAGAAGCGTCTGGTTCACCCAATTCATAAGACAAAACTTTTACGCCACAAACACGACCTTCCTCGTTTCCTAAAACTTCAACAGGATTTTCAAGGAATCTAAAGTTTACGCCTTCTTCTTCTGCGTGAGCAATCTCCTCAAGACGAGCCGGCATTTCCTTGCGTGTTCTGCGGTAAACAATGTCAACCTGCTCCGCGCCAAGTCTGAATGCCATTCGGGCTGCGTCCATAGCAACATTTCCTGCGCCGCAGACAACAACATGCTTTGCCTCGTAAATTGGAGTTGCCGCATGCTCTTTGTCGTAACCTTTCATCAAGTTTGCACGTGTAAGATATTCATTCGCACTGAAAACACCGATTAAATTTTCGCCAGGAATTCTCATAAATTTCGGAAGACCTGCGCCTGTTCCAATAAATGCAGCATCAAATCCTTTTTCGCTCAAAAGCTGATCCAAAGTATCTGTGCGACCAACAAGGAAGTTCAGTTCAAACTTAACGCCCATCTTTTTAAGGTTGTCAATTTCGTTCTGAACAATCGCTTTTGGAAGTCGGAATTCAGGAATTCCGTACATCATAACGCCGCCAGCTTTGTGGAATGCCTCAAAAACTGTGACTTCGTGGCCTGCGCGAGCACAATCCGCGGCAACAGTAAGACCTGCAGGTCCTGCTCCAATAACGGCAACTTTTTTTCCTGTCTTTGGAGCAATTTCCGGCATTGTAACCTTATTGTTTTCTCGTTCCCAGTCGGCAACAAAACGTTCCAAACGACCAATCGAAACAGCCTTTTCTGCAGATTTATAAACTTTTCCAACTGTACACTGACCCTGACACTGTTTTTCCTGCGGACAAACTCGACCACAAATTGCAGGAAGAAGTGAAGTTTCCTTGATTGTATCAACCGCGCCCTTAAAGTCCTTTTGGGCAATTTTTGCAATAAACTGCGGAATTTTTACGCCAACCGGGCATCCGTTTATACAAGGCATATTTTTGCACTGAAGACATCGGTTTGCCTCAACAACAGCCTGAGCTTCTGTATAACCAAGAGCAACTTCCGCCATCTGTCGGGCACGCTCTTTTGGTTCGCGGCTAGGCATTTCCTGCTGAGGAATTGCCATTCGGTCTTTATTTGTAAGTTCTTTTCCTTGAATTTTTGCCAATTCATCTTCGGCAATCTTATTCAATTCTTCTATAGTTTTATGTGACATATAATTCTCCAAAATATCATTTCGACAAGCTCAATGAACACAAAATATAAAAAAAACGATTGTTCTGCCTGTCTAAAACACAATTATTTTGCCAAAGCGTCTGCCTGAGCCTGAAGTTTGCATTTGTGGAAATCTTCTGCCTCACGAGCTTTAAAAGATTTCATGCGCATCATCATATTGTCCCAGTCAACCTGATGGGCATCAAATTCCGGTCCGTCAACGCAAACAAATTTTGTGTCGCCACCAATAGAAACACGGCAACCACCGCACATTCCAGTTCCGTCAATCATAATTGTGTTTAAGGAAACTGTTGTAGGAACATTATAAGGCTTTGTTGTAAGTGCACAGAATTTCATCATGATTGGAGGTCCAATCGCAATAACTTCTGCCGGTGGAGTCTGAGATTCGCACATTTCCTTTAGCGGAACTGTTGAAACGCCCTGCCGTCCAGCTGAACCATCATCTGTCATTATAATGACTTCATCAGCAATAGCCTTCATTTCATCAACATAAATAAGCAAATCTTTTGTGCGTGCCGCAATTACAACAATAACTTTATTTCCAATCGCCTTATGAGCCTGAACAATCGGATAACAAGGAGCAACACCAAAACCACCGCCAACAACAACAACCGGACCGTCTTTTTTTTCAATTACAGAAGGATTTCCTAGCGGACCGAGCAAAGCGGCAAGTTCATCGCCGACATTTTTAAGTGAAAGTTTATAAGATGTTGCACCAACAGCCTGAAACGCAAGTGCAATCCAGCCTTCTTCAGCATTTGCATCAGCAATTGTAAGTGGAATTCTTTCGCCGAATTCTGCGTCAACCTGCAAAATAATAAACTGACCAGCTTTTCGGTTTCTAGCAATTTCTGGAGCCTCAACCTTCATGTACCAAGTTGCGGAAGCTTCCGACAGCTTGCGTTTTTCAAGAATCTTAAACATACCAATATTTTCCTTCAAATCAAAATACTATTTCTATCTTAATACAAATGAAAAAAATTATCTATAAAAACCATTCCAAACCGCGATTTACAATAAATTTACCATTTTCGATTGCGTCATTTTACAAAATGAAGTATACTTATTCGAGTTATAAATGTTCTTAGGAGGAATAAGAATGTCACTTAAGAAAACTTTTTCAAAAGATGGCAAATGTAATGTTACATTTACAGTTTCTTCAGAAGCAGCACAGGGTGCAAAAACAGTTAATATCGCTGGAGATTTTAACAGCTGGAGCAGTACCGACACACCGATGAAGAAAGGCAAAGACGGCTCTTTTTCTGTTAAATTAACTTTGGATGTTGATAAAGAATATCAGTTTCGTTATTTGCTCGACGGATACAAGTGGGAAAACGACTGGAAAGCTGATAAATATATTCCAGCACCTTACTCAAATGCTGACAACTCTGTTGTTGTTACAAAAAAAACAAAGTAATTTTGTTACAAAAAAACCGGCTTATTCAGCCGGTTTTTAATTTTTACTTCAGATTTTTTAACAACGAATCAAGTTCTGACTGCGTAATGAATTTTTCACGCAAATAATAATCAGAAATCTCTTTCTGCAAATCTTCAATTTCCGAAATCTTTTTTCCAAGCATCTTCTCAAATGAATACTGAAGAAGTCTGTAATCGCGGAATTCTTTTATTCCCATTTCATTTGTCTTTTGATAATCAGCGGCAATTTCTTCCCAAGAAGCTCCGCACAAAGCCGCAAGATTCGCGCTGACAACACCAGTTCTATCTGTTCCAAGCCGGCAATGAACATAATATGGTCCCGGATGCGAATCAATAAAGCGGATAATATCTGCCATCATGTTTCCAAATTCGCGGGAATTTGAAGCGTAATAAACTGTGTTGTAGCTAGTTTTTATAAAAAGCTGGTTTCCTGCCTGACGAATATCGCTAACATAAACCGAAATCTGCTCTTTTTTTACATCGATTGACTCATCGCCAGAAAGCGTGATTATCGATTTTACACCGTTATCCTTAAGCTGCTTGTTTACAAGAAAAATTCGTTTTGCTTCCGTGTCGTAATTTGGACGAGAAAGTTTATACGGATGATAACCGCGGAAAAGTTTTGATGTTCCAGGAACAAGCCTGAAATTTGAAATTGTCGCGACATCCGCCGGATTTTCAAGGTTGAACTGCTTTAACTTTTTAAGTTTTTCCGCGGTTTTTGTGTTTTCAATAACAACAGAAGGATTGTCCGTTGACAAAAGAATAAGGCTGTTTGTTGCCATAATAAATCCAGGGAACGGATTTGGCATTGTAGGTTCCATTATCTCATCTTTTTTGCGTATGCTTGTTGCTTCAACAATACGAACTTCGTATTCAACTTCGGCAATTACATAAAATTTAAATTCAGGAAAACCAGAATTTCCAGGAACCATTACATCTTCTAGATTACATTCATAAGTCCATGTTGAATATTTATACTTTTCAAGTTCCCAGCTACTGTTCTTTTTTGCCCAGCCATTGAATGAACCTTCAAGAAATACTCTTTTTGGAGTTTTTATCCCGAATCTTGAAGAATCAAAAACAAAAACAATTTTTCCGTCATCCAGCAACTGATAGCCAAGCCGCTTATTTATATTGTTCAGTTTGAATTCCGGCTGATAAGTTACAACCTGAACATTTTTTTTTGCAAAAACCGAAAAACTGCCCAAAAACGCAATAACCGCGCACAAAAGAATTTTTCTAATCGCCACTTAACTTGCTCCTACTTTAGTTTCTTTAGCATAAAATTCAAGTTTTGATAAAAAGATAAGAGCGTAGATGAATTTGCAATTTGTGAAGAGTTTGTGCGATTATACAAATTAAAGTGCGTAGCACCCCAAATAATACAAGCGCAGCGCGAGCACAACCGTCTGGAGCAAATTGAAAATTCATCGAAAGCGAACTTTCACAATTTTCAGAAACTTGGATTTTATGCTTTTAATTATACCCGATAATTCAGCGCAAGTTAATCAAAAATTCCTGTGTATTGCAAAACAATGATTGTCAAGTCATCGCGCAGCGGCACGCCTTTTGTATAAGTTTTGAATTTTTCAGCAATATACGAAAGTGTTTCCTTTGGAGTTTTTGAATTGGCTTCCTGAAGAATCTTTTGAAGGCATTCAATACCAAACTCTTCGCCACAACCATTCCTGCTTTCAATCAGGCAGTCTGTGTACAAAACCAGAATATCTCCGGCTTCCAATTGATTTTTTACAGTTGAACAGCAATCTGAAGGCAACCCCGGCATTCCCAAAAACATTCCGCGGAAATTTCCATCTTTTCCACCAAGGATTTCAACTTTTCCGGTTTTTGCGCTTTTCAAAAGAACATCTGTATGGCCGCCGTTCACATATTCTACTTGATTTTGATTCAGCCGCAAGAAAATTCCCGTAAGATAATTTTCAACAGAACCTTTTTCCTGCGCCAAAGTTTCGCTGAATTCCTGAATCACTTTTTCCAGCGGTTTATTCTGATTTTTTGTAAAGATTTTTTCTGCAAGATATTTTGAAAGAATTCCAACCAGCCCAGACGCTACGCCATGCCCGGAAACATCAAAAAGTCCAAGCCCGCAGAATTTTTTATCTTTGTCAAAATAAAAATCATACAAATCCCCGGAAACAGACGCCATCGGTTTAAATATGAAAGAAGTTTCCCAGCCGTTCTTGCAAGGCGCTTTTGAAGGATAAAAACTTTTCTGAACCAGCTCCGCCATTTTCATGTCGCGTTCCTGAATCATCTGCTGCCTCTGCAAAAGCCGGTTCTTTTTTGTAATTTCACGAGTTTTTTCCTGAACTTCAACAGAAACAATTGTGTCCAAAAGCTGCTTGATTGTTACAACACCAACATAAATTCCTTTTTTTGTTACAATAATCGGATTGTAAAGATTTTTTTCATCGCGCAGCATGGCTTTTGTCGCAACTTTTTCAACCGGCTCAGCGCTGTTTACAACAAAAAAATCTGTAATCATAACTTCTTTAACAGTTTTTCTATAATTCAACCCAAAACCAAAGCGGCCTCCAAGCAAATCTGCAAGAACTGAATGGGTCATAACGCCCAAAACTTGCTGGTTCAAATCAATAACAGTAACAAAAGTACATTCTTTGTTGGAATTAAAAAAATTCATCAGGTCAAGAACATTCATATCCGGGAAAACTGTAATTCCTTGCGCCGCAAGCTCGCCGATTCTGCTGGAATTTCCGTTCTCCACCGCCTCTTCAGCGTTCCTAAAATCCTCAAGAAACGATTTTATTCCTTTTTCTTTATTCAAATCAGGCTTTTTGGAAGTTTGAATTTTTTCTTCATCCTTGTTTTTATTTTTTGTAAGTTCTTTTAAATTCTTTTTGTAAGCAATAATTCTTGCATAAGATTCCGCTGAAACTTTTTCAGGCAGATTGTTAGGAATTCCAATAAAAAATCCCTGGGCAAACTGAACTCCAACATAAAGAAGAAAATCCAACTCCTGGGCTGTTTCCACGCCAACCGCAACTGAAGAAATTCCAGTTTCGTTGCAAAACTGAACAAGACTTTTTACCATCGACTGTTTTAAAGTGTCTGATTCAATTCCGCGGATGATTTTCATATCAATCTTTATAAAATTCGGATTCATTGAGCAGATGCGCTCTAGCCCTGAATAAGCCGCGCCGACATTATCAAGAGCAATATTAAAATTCTGAATCCTATAGTGCTCTGTTATTTCGTTTAGGATTTTCTTTTCCTGCGAGCATTTTTCTGTGATTTCCAGAATAATTTTCCGCGAATCAATATTGTATTTTTTCAAAAGCTTTAGCGTATAACCTTGATAAAAATCTTCATCAAAAATAATTTCCGGGTTTATATTTATAAATATATTCGTTTTTAATCCAAGATGACTCACTGTTTTTAGAATTGTTTTTCTGCAGAATTTTTCAAGTTTCCAGATTTTTTCGCTTTTATCAGCAAGTTCAAAAAATTCTGCGACAGATTTTTCTTTTATCCGCGAAAAAACTTCATATCCAAAAATGTCACCGTTTTCCAAAGAAACAATCGGCTGAAAAAATGGAATAATTTCTTTTTCTTCTAAAATTTTTTCTATATTCATACGCAAAAATTACAAATTTTATATAAAATTTCGTTCATAAAATAATAAAATTTATGTAAAATAAACGCATGGAACAGTACAAAAAAGAATTTATTGATTTTATGGTTGAATGCCAGGTTTTAAAATTCGGTTCATTCACATTGAAAAGCGGCCGCCAAAGTCCATTTTTTATGAATGCCGGTGCTTATGTAACAGGAAGTCAGCTTGCCCGTCTTGGAGAATTTTACGCAAAGGCAATCCATGACAATTTTGGCGATGACATTGATGTCTTCTTTGGTCCAGCGTACAAAGGAATTCCGCTCGCAGTTGTAACAGCTGTGGCTTATTCAAAACTTTACGGAAAAGAAATAAAATATTGCTCAGATAGAAAAGAAGAAAAAGACCACGGTGCAGATAAAGGCGCTTTGCTTGGTTATAAAATAAAAGATGGCGATAAAGTTGTTATAATTGAAGACGTTACAACTTCTGGAAAATCAATTGATGAAACTTATCCAAAAATAAAAGCCCAGGAAACCGTTCCAGGCGGAATAAAAATTATTGGAGAAATCGTAAGCCTGAACCGAATGGAAAAAGCCGCTGATTCAACAAAATCCGCACTTGAAACAATAACTGAAAAATACGGATTTCCGGCAAAAGCAATTGTTTCAATGAAAGACGTTGTTGACGCGCTTTACACAAACGGTGACAAAAAAATAATAACTCCAGAAATAAAAGCCTCAATCGACGAATACTACAAACAATACGGCGCAAACTAAGTTTTTTTGTGCTCTATTTTTTCCAGTAACAAGACCAGAATATTTTGTTAAACAAAACATAATATTCTGTTACTGAAAACATAATGTTTTGTTAATGAGAATATAATCTTTTGTTTAACTCAAGAAGATGTTTTGTTACTGAAAATATTATGTTTACAGTAACAAAATATAATGGTCTACAGTACGCAGGTTGCAATTTTTTTTACCTGTAAGCTCTCTCGACCTGCTACTGCCTTTTGTTGCGCAAAACGCACAAAAAAATTGTGTTCCATTTTCGTATGCAAACTCTAATTTCATTCTCAAAAACTTGCAAATTTTTTGTGATTCATTTCATTTTCTGAAATCTTTTTGCGTTAACTAGTTATATGAGAAACATTGAAAATGAAATCTACAGAATAAAGCCGGTCGAGGAACTGAGATTCACCGACGACTTCATGTTCTGCCGCGTGATGCAGACCCCGGAGCTATGCAAGGGCGTAATCGAGCGCCTTCTTGGAATCAAAGTTGAACGGATTGAATATCCAGAGTTACAAAAAGAAATCCGTCCGTATTACAGCGCGCATGGTGTCCGTATGGATGTCTATGTGAAAGACAGTAATAGAATCTTTGATATTGAGATGCAGACAAGCGTCCCCGATGATTTGCCACGCCGCATGCGCTACTACCAGAGCATGATAGACATTGACACTCTTATAAAAGGCAGCGAGTATGAAACTCTCAAGGAAAGCTACGTTATTTTCCTCTGCACAAAAGACCCGTTCGGTCTTGGGCTTCCGGTCTATTCATTCAGCACAGTCTGCAAGGAGAAAAAGGACTTCGCCTTAAATGATGGAATCAACAAGCTGTTCTTCAATGCGAGCGCGGCAGCCCTTGAGAAAAATCTTGAAATAAAGGGCTTCTTGGGTTATCTTTGTAGCGGAAAGCCTTCCGACACTTTCACAGAGGACATCGAGCAGCGCGTCGAGAGGCTCAAAATTAACGAGATTTTCAGGAGCGACTATATGATGGATGCACTGCCACTTCACGACGCAAGAAAAGCCGGTCTAAAGGAAGGTCGTTTAGAAGGCGAACGGAATGCGAAATTTGAAACTGCAAGAAATCTTCTAAAGAAAAATATTTCAGTAGAAATAATTACTGAATGTACCGGACTTTCAACTGATGATGTACTAAAAATCAAAAAAGAGATTTAGTTATATCAATTTATCAATTTAAAAATAAAAAGGCTCTGAAAACTTTTTAGTTCAGAGCCTTTTTGATTTCTATCTTATTTCAAGTTTTTTTTACAAAAAACTGCAAAATTTTTTGTGGTTTACTTCCGTTTCTGAAATATTTTTGCGTTAACTATGTAGGAGCAAAAATATGCAGAAAGAATCAAAATACACACTTAAACCATACGACGAGCTGTTTTTCACAGACGACTTCCTTTTTACCAATGCCTGGACGACCCGCTCGGCGGCGGAAAGCCCGTCTACAACTTTGTTACAAAAGAGGCGGAGGGCGAACTGATTATGAATGACAGAATCCACAAAGTAATCTATAATGCAAGCAGCTTCGAGAAGGCTGAGAACCCGGATGTGCGTGCGTTCCTTGAGTTCATCAAGAGGCGTTTTGCAACCGACCGGCTGACAAAAGAGATCCAGAGCGCAGTCGACTCATGCAAGAATCACCAGAAATGGAGGGCAGAATATATGCTGTGGAAAGACCAGATACGCGAATGGAAAGACGAGGCACGGGAAGATGGACTTGCAGAAGGTGCTCGAACCAAAGCCATTGAAACTGCAAAAAATATGCTTGAAAATAAACTTTCGACAGATTTAATTGTTAAATGCACAGGGCTTTCTCTTGATGAAGTCTTAAACTTAAAAAATAATAAAGCATAACTGCTCAAACCACTAATTTTGCAAGAAAAAACAAAATGTTTCCACGAACAGAAAATATTTTTCTAATCCGTGGAAACGTTCAAGTTCAGAAAATCAAAGCAAAGTGAATTATTTTAGCTGAGCGGTTTCGATGTAACCAGAACCGGTTTCAGAAATTCCATAAGCTAAAACAGGGTTCACAGTACCATTTCCACCGGCAATTCCATTCTTAACACCTGCATATTCAGTTCCTGTACCAGTTGAAGAATATAGTCTTGGAATTTCACGAATTTCACCTTTTATGTGACCATTTTGAGCAGATTGATACTTATAAAGACCTATATTTATATCATCCCGCAAAACTTCACTAGAAGTTGGCAACATTATTGATTCCCACGCACCTGTATATCTATTATTTTCATCAACACCAGGTTTTGGTCCATTTGAAATATCAGTATCTACAAGATATGCGTACTTAGGATAAATCATAGAATTCATCCAATAACCGATATATGGAATATTATTTCCATTGCTGTCTTTTGCAATTTCCATTGTTATATACTGACCTGTTGAACCATACGAATCAACTTTTACAAGATTTTTTGTTTCATCGAAAGTTGTATTATAAGAATCAAGGTATGCGTAATACAATGAGCCGGCATTTTTTCGACTATATGCAGCAATATGAATATGATTGTCATCATCAACAGCAATTGCACAAGATTCGCCAGCTGTACCCTTTAATATTGCAACAGGAGTAGCCCATTCAGTGCTTACAGCACCGTTGGAATTTCTTTTTCCAGCATTTGTCAAAGGATTTGTAATATAGCTATACCACAAATTCTTGTTTATTGCGTCATACCATACAGCAACTACAACATCAGAATTACCATCTGAAGAAGGAACTGCCGCAATTGAGTAATATGTTCCAGGCTTTGCATTTGAATTACCATTTGCACCCGAATCAACTGTTGAAACGATGGATGTTGTTGCATAATTTGGATTATAGGCATTCAAAGTACTTACACATGATTCATTATATGCATCATCAGCAAAATCACCAAAACTAAAACTAGCTTTATTGAAGCTAAAATTCTCTAGATTTACTTTATCAGACCACCCCGAACCGTAACTCCAACTTGTATCATATTGTCCAGCCTTAAACTTTAATTCACCTAAAGTATTATCATAATACATCATGTAAAGATTTGTAAGATTTGTATTATCAGAAGGAACTACAGTTGCAAACTGAGAACAATCACCTTTTGCAAATCGATACACATTAGAAGCATAAGTTCCATTTCTTGCAAGTCCTAAATACTCTAATCTTAACCTACGATAGTTTGTATAACCAGAAAAACGATCGACACTTGCGCTTTGAGCTGAAATAATTCCCCATTTACTTGAAATCAAACCAAATCTTCCAACTTTCTTATTCGGCGTATAAGTATCAGTACCTCCGTTTGTTCCAAACATAGTTCCTTTACTGTCATAAGTGAATCCTATTTGGTTTACTCCTGTCCAATCTGTAATCCAAGTTTGATAAGAACTATTCGTTCCATTTGGATAACTTGCCAAGTCCTGACTATGAGCAAATGCGAACCCCAACATTCCATTCGCTGGGTTTACGTGCATTACAACTTCGCTTAATTCTCCAGATTCCGCAATTGCCGCTTTAGAGTTAATTTCCCAAATTGCAATTTCAACATCATCAGTCAAAAGATTGTTGTTCTGATTATTTGGCTGACAGTTATAATCTCCATTTGCCGCATTGTTGTTTTTATTGTTTAAACTTTCAATATTATTTACAGAAACAGAAATCTTTCCTGACTTTGCGCTTGCAGGAACTGTAACTGAACTATCATTAGCAAGAGTTCCTGTAGCAGTTGTATCACTGGCAAATGTTACAATTCCACCTGTCAAATTGAATCCATTTACAATAATAGTTTCTGCATTTACAGAACCGGTAGTTGTCTGCCTATAATAATAAACTGGATATTTTCCAAGGGCTGTTCTTCCATAAACAGATGGATTTGTAACTTCCAAATCTGTAAGCATTGTATCAAGTCCTGTAATATATGGCACAACATCCATTCTATATGCAGAACTTGTTACCGCACTTTGTTTTCCTGCCTCTGTTCTTGCAACATAGTCAAGATTTGCATTTATCTTACCGCGGTCAACAGCAGTTGCTGTAATAGAAACATCTGGAACTGCGACATTTTTTATCATTGCAGTATCAACAAGTACAGTCCACTTTATTTCGTGTCCATTATTGCCAAAACTTGTGTTTTCAATTTCTGCCGCAAATCCATCTGTCGCCAAATCACCGTTTAATTTCCAAGCCCAGCCATTTGTTGCACTATAAGAATATTCGCCTACAAGTTTATCTGTAAAAAGTCCTGGAATTGTCATACGCAACTCTTTTATCATTGCATTATCACTTGCAGTTCCTTCAATTTTTATTTTTCCAGAAACTTTTGGATCTCGGTCATATATTCCTGTGTTTGTTGCAGAGAATGTTTCTGTTGGCAAATCTGATTCAAGCTCAATATGACCTTGCGCAACTCCATCAACATAATAAACACTGTTATCTGTTACATTATTCCAATAGAATGGATTGATTGTAACAACAGGACTTTCTTCATCATAAATATCAACATTTGTGTAAATAACAAGTTCTGCCTTGTTTGAATCTTTTCCAGGTGTTGCACCATCTGTATAATCCCACAATGCAATATTGAATACTGTATTTGCTCCATCAGTAAGATTATTAGAAATCATATCTTTTAAAGAAATTACAATATCATTCAAATTTGTTCCTGATTTTTCAGAACGAACAGTATCTCCTGTTGAATGAACATTTGAAAGGCGAACAACATCATTTACTGTATAAATTGTTGAATTTCCACGAGTTACATTATAATTATAACCAATACCATGGTTACCACCTACAATTTCAGGGCGAACACAGAAATTTCCTTTTATGTTGATAACATCATCATAATTTCCAGAGTCGTTCTTAGAAAGAGGAATAGTAACTTTATCCGCAATTTGATTTGCAGTTATATAACCATTTCTGATTCCACCATTATTTAATGCTGTGTAAATCATTGAATATGATTTTACCATTTCATCATCAGAAACAGTTCCATCATTATTATCATCACTTCCGAACATAACACCGGCAATTCTAGGCGCATTATTGCTTACTGTACCTGAATACGTTTTTACTTCAGAAGAATTTCCTGCCTCATCAAATGCAACAAGATTTATTTCTATAGAACCGTCCAAAATCAGAGAACTGTTTATAGATGCAGACCACTTCCATGTTGTTCCGCTCTGGCTTACACCTTCTACCATCTGATCTCCATCACCGTTTGTAGTCGGATCATCAGAAAGAGTAAAATCGAAAGCATTTGTTGTTCCATTTTCAATTGAAGTATTGTCAATTACTTGTGCAACCGCAAAATAAGCCGTTGTTGTAGAAGAATTTACCGCAGGAACAGTTTTCAATGTTACAGTTTTTGCATTGTAATCAACTGATTTTATTACATAATCAATATCATCAATTCGGCAAAGTCCACCTGCACGAATGTAATTTTTGTAATTTTCAGGAAGTTCATTTAATTCAATTTTTCCAGAATCTGAATTATACTTAAATGTTCGTTCTTGCCAATAAATTCCACCTTTGTTTACTAGATCTGAAAGTTCCAATGCATTTTCCATACCAGAATCACCACTAGAAAGCATTGGATCTACAACATAATTTTTGCCATTCAAAGTACGAGTAAAGAAAAGTATTACACGACTAAAGCCACTCTGATTTGCACCAGAAGATGTGTCTGTTTTTTCTTCCACAGTTCCATTTATTGTGTATGTGCCATTGTTCTGAACAATTTTCAATCCAGATTTTTCAAGCTCATTTTTATAACTTGCATCCGTAGCTTTTAGTTCAGGGGCTTTGTTGTCATATTGAAATTCAAAAATAGCTTCAGCAGTTTTATCACCATTAGCCTCCACTGCATAGATTCTATATTTTAATTTTCCAAAATTTGAATCATCTTTTCCAATAGGAATACTGAAACTGTAATTGTTAACAGAAGTCGAATTGCTTAAAGCTTTTACGTAGCTAGACTTTTTCAAATCAATTGATTTTGTAACATTGTCGGAATAATCAGCCCAAGTAAGCTCTTCAATACCAGAATCATCTTCCACTGATCCAGTCAAATACCAAGCTCCACTTATCCACATATTGTTTTCAAATTTCTGCTTACGAGCAATTTCGCTCCAGTTACCATCTTTATACTGAACTAAATACAATTCTTCTGTTCCTCCAATTACTGGAGAGTTCGGATCAAGAACAAATGGAACAACAACAGATTCACTTAATTTTCCAGAACTTGAATAAGCCCAAACCCGAATCGCCATATTTCTGTTAGAAGTTGTATTAAATTCTCTATTCGCATTTATTGTAAGGTTCCAGCTAGCCGTTGAACCCTTTGCAAGAATTGCATTTCCAATTTCAGAAATTCCAGTTGAAACAATACCATATTCTGATATATTCGCATCTTCTAAAACAGATTCAAGTTTTATTTGCCAGTTTTCATCAAATCCTCTTGTCTCACTATAGTCAGGATCTATTTGAATCCAAACAGAATCAACAGTCACAGAACTTGAACCTATTTTTGTTGAACCTGTAATACGGATTGTTCCACCAACAGAAGTTTCTTGATCTGTTTTTGCCTCTGGATAAGAAACAGAAACAACAGGTTGATCACCCTGAGGATTTACATTTAAATAGATACCTGTAGGAATACTTACATTCCCTAATGAATCCTCGCCATAAAGCCAAATATATATATCTTTTGGTTTGGCCTCTTTATCAGCACTTGAAGGAGTAAAAAGTTTGTCATAATACTTATTCAAAGTTCCTTCATGTGCATAATAATCAATATTTCCACTGACATTATTTCTTGAATTAAATATAATTGACCAAGAACCAGTAGATGTATATTTATCAATTTCTTCCCACTTAGTTTTTTCCGCAGAATCATTTCCAAAATTTGCAGCTGGTACATCTGAAGAATCTGTTACTTTAAAATATAATTTTTCGCAGTCATCTGATATTCCTCGTAGATTCAATGGTTCACTTCCGTAAACACCAGCACCATTTTTGTGGCTACTTATTTCAATAACAGGAGGTTTATTATCAATTTGAACAGAAAGTTTTACCTGATTAGAGCGGTCTGCCTTATCTTTTGCCACAGCAATCAAATTTGCAGAACCATTTGAATAACCAGAACTTACATCAAATTCAAACACGCAGATTTTACTTTCAGGTGAATCAGTTTTTTCAACAATAACAGTTTTTACTGGTTCACCGGCTGATACTCCTGCAAGAGTAGCTGTTACTGATGCAATTCCACTGGAATCAGAAGAATCAATAAGCCAATACAAATATTTCTTTTTTCCACCTACCGCAGAAAGTCCTGTTTCAAGTTTCCAATCAGAACTTGTTGCATAATTTTTGATTTCTTCATCAGTAAATGTCTTTTTTTCTTCTGCCAAAATATAATAAGTTGAACCAACCGCAGGATCTTTTGTATCTATCTGTAAATACAAATTTGTATCTGCAGAAGAATAAACTCCATTTTCTTTATAACCAAGTTTATTTGCAGAAGAATCAATAAGTTTTGGAGACTTAAGCATATTTTCGCTTCCAATAGAAGAAACAAATTCCGCCTTTTCTGCATCAATAACTTTAAATTTCAAAGTATGTTTACTATCAATAGAGCCATTATCATCTTTTTTGAATTCGTAAGTCCATGCTCCACCGTCATAAAGATTATCTGACCAATTTTCTCCATCATCTTCAGAAATATACAGTCCAAGAACGCCATCATCATCCGTTACTGTTCCATAAAGAGTTTCCTGTTTATGCATCTTGAAATTTACAGAAGTCATATTTTTTATATTGAGATTTGTAAATTTTATTTCTGGACGGTCAGAATCCTGATCAATTGTCACTGTCTTTACAGCATTTGCTGTATTTCCCGCAGTATCTTCTGCAATAGCATAGAAAACTATAGAAGAATTATCATTAAAATCTTTTGTATTAAATCCAGAAATCTCCCAATTGTACGCTTCTGCCCCAATAAATTCTTTTATCTTTGTGTAACTACCAGTATAATTTCCTGAGACAACTGTATAATCTTCTGCATCACCTGACAAAAGTTTTGTTCTGTAAACAGTCACCTTTGAAAGACCTGAATTATCTTTCGCTATACCAGAAATTGACATAGTTCCATTAACCACTGACGCGGCTGGATTTACAATTGTTATTGTCGGCGGAGTATTATCAAAAGTAAGAGTAAGTTTACCTGTAGATTTATTTCCTACAGCATCCGCTAATTCAACAGAAAGTTCCGCAGAATCTCCTTTTTGGATTTTTCCCATGTCATCAGCAGAAAAATTTCCAGTTATATAATAATTATCTTCAGAATCTTTTTGCATCGTTGGATTTTGAGTTGGAATTGCCACATCCTCGTTCGATTTTGAAACAAGAGAAACAGTTGCTTTAGAACCTTCTATAATTCCAGAAAGCTCATCAGAAACTTTTATTTTGTAGGTTTGCGGAACTTTATTAGAAAGCATTGCAGAAACATCTGGACTTTCAAATGCAATAATCGGTCCTGTCTTATCAACATTCCATGTCAAAGCATCTGTTGTGTAATAAGTCACATTTCCTGCATTATCTTCAACTTTGACATTGATATAATTTGTTCCTTCCTGCAAAGAAAGTTTTCTTGAATATTTATTTGCGCCAGAATCTTTTGTTAATGGAGAATCAATTGATGCCGCAGAAATTCCATCACCTAACTTTTCAGAAGAAATCATATAGTAAACACCCAAAATTCCACTACCGGAATCGCTTGGGGTTACAGATAAAGTTGGAGAGGCACTTGAATTATATCCATTAAAACTTGTATTAGAATCCGCAGCTAAAGTTGGTGCACCAATTGTTGGATTTTCAGTATCTATTGTAATCACATATTGATTTGTTATTGATTGCCCAGAAATATCTGTTGCAACCACAGAAATTTTATAAGTTCCATCTGCAAGATATTTTTCTTGAGAAGAATTTCCAGTTCCAATAAAATATTCTAAAGAAGTTACATCTGTAGCAATCCCAATAGTTTCCTTAAGATGCCAATTTTCAGAAGTTCCAGAATCTTTTACCGCAGAAATTTGAACAGTATTTAATTTATAATCATCAGAAGTTGATATTTCTAATTTTATCTTGTTTACAGAACCATTTAAATATCCTGAATAGTTATTATCAAGAGAGATTTCCTCCCCAATCTCTGAATCTTTTGCGAATTTTGTGATTTTTGCAGAATCAATCTTTGGAACTTTACCATCATATTTGAACGTTTTTTCAATTATTTCAGATTTATTTCCATAAATATCAAAAGCAATCAAATAAAGTTTATTATTTTCTCCTGAATCCAAATTAAAATCAGCAATTTTCCAACTTGTAGTACCAGGCAATTTTTTCCAAGGTTCAGAAACATTAAATGAACCATCTGACTTTAAAGTCGGAACATTTTCGCTTGAAGAAGTTGAATAGAAAACAGCTTTTACACCATTTTCATCAGTTGCAGTTCCATTTACAACAATTTTATTACTAGAAGTTGTAATCCATTCTTTTTCATCAGGAGAAATAATCTCTACAGTTGGCGAAGTTGTATCAAGAACAATAGTCCGTTTTACTGTTGAAATCTTATCGTTCGCATCTTTTGCTGTAATTTCATAAATATATGTTCCATCCGGCTGAGGATTTTTTGTTTCTCCAGATTTTTCAAAAATTGTTATAGAACCATTGCCTTCATTATAATTATTTTCATAATCCTCTGAAATTTTTAATTCCACCTGATTTCCATCTGAATCATTTTTATAAACTTTTACTTCAGGGGCTTCTGATGACAATTTAAATGTATCTTTTACTGAATATTCAAAAATGTACGGCTTTTTCGTAATTGGTAAAGCATTATTATTTTCAATATTCTTTTTATCATCAGCAGATTCTTCTATATAGTATTTTGTTTTTATTTCAGGAACATTTAAATCCACATTGAATTTATAAGACTTCTTTTCTGCTGCATTCTTTGCAATATCAAAAGCAATTACATAAAGTTCATATTCACCTTCGCTAAATTCAGCAGTCGTTCCTTCTTCAAAACTCTGAGTAAAATTCCAACTTCCTGAAACACCTGAAAGTTTTTGCCAGATTCCAGCCTCTTCTGCCTCTTTTTCAGAAGTTGGAATTACGGGAGCCTCAGTTGTTCCACTATTTTTTTGCAGATAATACCAACGGGAACTCATTCCACTTGGATTGTTGCCAGGATCTTCTGTAACACCAGAAAATTTGAACATTTTATCTTCTATAAGATTTTTTTCAGTTGTAATTTCTATAGTCGGACTTGTGTTGTCAATGTAAAAGTCCAGATATGCAAGGCTTTCCCGCCCTTTCATATCAACAATTTTGTAAGAATGTTTATACGCAGAAGTTGATTCATCAAAATTTAATCCATCAAGAGAAAATTCATCAGACCAAGTTCCTGTTTGGCTATTTTCAGCAGGTTGATTTGCAATTGAATTCCACTTTGTTTTATCTTTTTCATCTTGACTATAAATTTTCATTCCTGCCAATCCAGAATAAGTTCCTGTTACAGAAATTGTTCCGCCATTTTTTCCAAAATATTTTCCATTTGCACTTTCATTTACAACAATAGACGGTTTTCCAGTGTCTACCATAAAATAGAATTTGCATTGATCATTCTGTAATTCACTTTCAGTATCTTTTACAATAATTTCAACAGAATATGTTCCAACATCAGAAGGAACTTCAAAACTTAGCGGATAAGGATTAGAAGTTATATTAGTTTCAGTCAATTCTATTGATTTTTCGTTAAGTAAATTGCCTGTTTCATCATAAACATTTACTTTTATATTTTTTATTCCGTCATCATCCGATATTGTCGCATTTATAGGAGCACCAGAAAGGAACAAATTCTTTTTTCCGCCAGTTGGATAACTGCCAGTATAATCTTCGCCTGATTCCGCATCTTTTAAAACTGCATTTGTCAATTTTACAATTGGTTTATCTGTATCTTGGTCAAGATAAATTGCCTGAGTTTTTACAGTTTTGTTCCCAGCATAATCGTATGCAGTTACAACGATTGTCAAATCTTTTTTATCAATATCTTTTAAGTCAACGCGAGAATTAATTTTTTCTGGAAAATTAGGAGAACTTGGGCTAAATGTATATAATTCTTTAGAATTCGTTGTTCCATAATCACTAAAAACAGACAAGCTTATTTTCTCAGATTCCGAAAGTTTATAAAATTCATCAGTTACAGTAACTTTTACATTAAATTTACCATTTACAGTGTATTTATTTGCCCCCCCCCTCTACAGATAATTCCGCATACGGCAAGACAGAAGCAATCTCTACAATTGGACCATCAATATCATATCCAACAGAAATCTGTTTTTCTGTTGTTCTAGAACCACAAACAGCAGAAACTGTCACTGTAAAATTTGAACTAATATTTGAATCAATGATATTTCCGTCTTTATCAACAATTTTTGTAAAATATTCATTTGGAACAGTCAATTCCCAATTTTCCTCAAGAGGACTATCAGAAGATGTATAAGTAGAAATAGGATTGCTTGTTATTTCAATTTTTTTATTATTTTTATCCTGCACAGTTATTTTTACAATTGTTCTTTCTTCTGCAGTAACTTTTCCAGAAATTTTCATTCCAGAATCTTTTTTTACATACCAACTTGATTTAGCGGTCATTCCGTTTATCTTTTCAATTTCAAGAGTTGGAGCTGCACCACTAGACAAAAACATAAATCCATAAGAATTTGAATTTATAAAAGAATTAAGGTTTTCATCACAACCAGTTGCTCCAAGTGCATAGATTTTTCCAGTTGCAATTGGCAAAAATTCCGTAGTAGAAATATTCATTGTCGCAGTAAAATCATAAGAACCGACAGTTGCAATATATTTTCTTACATCCTTAAAATAAGACAATGCCTTTGCCTGCTTTTCTTCCTCAAATTCAGAAACATCAATTGAATCTTTCCAATTTCCTTCCGAATCTTTTTCATAAGGTTTGATTACCCAAATCTTATCATTTTCATCTTTGCTTACAGACCAAGTTCCATCCTCGTTCTGAATATATGGAACAAAATAAAAACCCAAAGATTTTTCTACAAGAGGAGATTTATCAAGACCTGCAGAAAATTTCATAGTAATAGAACTACTATTTAAAATTCCGTAACTATTTGAGTCATTTAAAATCAGATTATAATTTTCATTTTCAGTTTTTCCAGTTAGAGTTTCAAAACCACTAAGCGAATATGTCGGGCTATTTTCTGGATTTAAACTGAATGAACCAACCTCTGTTTTTGATGATTCCAAAATAGCTTTTACATTTTCTATCTCTTCATCAACATCTACAGCAGCCTCTTTTGAACCAACTCCACTAGGCTCATAAGAACCATTCAGCATATGATAAATCTGAGTAGTTTTGTATTTTTTTAGCAAATCTGTGTAAATATCTTTATATAGATAATATGCATCTCTTGAATTTCCTGTATCATTTTCTATTGGTGGACAATGACGAGCTTCATCATAAATAGTAATTGTGCAATAAAATGCTTTTGTTCCGCTTTTTTCTTCTCCATAAATAGATTCATAAATTCCGGCAAGTTCGCCATCTTTTTCACCCCATTTTGCAACGGCCAAATCAATTGTTGGAGGAACATTTTTTAGTTCAACATCTTTTATATGTTTAGTTTTTGCAGCATCTGCATAAATTGAAACAACAAGTTTTTCTATATTATTATCATCTGCGGCTTGACCTGTAATATCAAATTCTGCACCATAAGTATCATAAGTTTGATTTTCACCAACAGAAATTTTTGTCGATGGACGCGTTAATACCAAAATTGGAGCTGTATTATCGATAACAAAAGATTTTGTAGCAGAAGTCTTTCTTCCAGCCTTATCAGTCGCAGTAACAGTCGCTTCATAAGTTCCATCAGGAATTATTTTTTCAGAATTAAGAGGATTTATCTTGCAAGTCCAAGACTCTTTGCTTGAATCAATTTCCGCAGAATAAGAAGGATAAACTTTTTTTGTGGTAGTATTTTTTAGAGAAACCTCAACAGAAGCAAGCCCGCTTTCATCAGAACAAGCTCCACTCATTTCAAAAACATCTCTAATAATATATCCAGCAGAGGGAACTTCTATTGAAACTGTCGGAGGCATTGTATCCACCGCTTCACCCAAACCAACATCGCAGGAAGTAAAAAAGGCGGCTGTCAAAAATAAAATGGAAATAACAGGCAACAAAAATCTTTTCATAAATACCCCTCAATTCTTAACAAAAGACAAACTTTTTAAAAAGGACGTTATATCTCGCTATTTTGTCGGTATAAACAGAGATTTTCTTTAGGCTAAATACCAGCTGTTATTTTACACATTTTTTCTAAAATGGCAATTTCTTTACCAAATGTCACGATTTGTAACAGAATTTTATAAAAAAACACATTGACGCAACAGACCAAACCCAAAAAGATTGAGTTTTTTATCAAAAGTTTCTAAAATCTCCGTCTGTCAACATTTTATCCTTCTAAAATGTTGACAGACGGAGATTTTAGAAGATTCTACCACCCAATCCTGATTCCTGTGTATGCACCAAAACCTGAACCTTGGCAGCTCTTTTTAAAGTTTGCGCCTTGGGCAGAAACTCCGCAGTCAATTTCCAGAACGCGACAATTCAGCATAAAGCCTGCCTGATGAACAAAAACTTCATTTATATATGATGAAGAAAAATTAATGCCCAAAATATTGAACAACGATGCTTCAACAGTGCCTTTATATTCAATATATGGCTTTGCCTCGCTTGTCCACGGATATTTTACGCCAAGTCCAAGCAACGCGCCAAATTTCATCCAATTACCAAACGGTCGCCATGCAATTTCTGCGCCGGTTCTGAACGGTCTTGAAATCCAATATTTTTCTTTGCCGTAAACCTTTTCCCCGGAATCAAAATGCAGATTATCACCTTCGTTTTTAATCATATCAAAAATGTCATCCGCACCGTAACGCATTTCCAAGGTTGACTGAACGGTATTTTTCATGCTTCCTGGAACAATCGGCAAACGGACATAGGCTCTTCCCATAAGAGTTTCAAAAATCTGATGTTCAATAGAACTTGAAAAATCAAATCCTGCCGAAAAATTCATGTTGTTCAAATTGAAAAAATCTCGGTATTCCTTGTCAAAAAAAGGTTCCATCGGCGCACAGGAATTTATTTTGTAAGCCACAGAAACTCCTGCCTCAATCGAACCGTCGCTCTTGTTCAAAAAATGAGAGTCGAATTTTGTAGTTTCCACGTGCAGAAGCGGAAAAAATACTGCCGGGGCAAAATTCAC
>Ga0256404_1002373_pt1 | contig 41753 bp, 23 predicted proteins | sample RumenRJG_01DNA_FD_185990 | JGI IMG/M metagenome (GOLD analysis project Ga0256404, IMG submission 185990) | Bovine rumen microbial communities from Lethbridge, Alberta, Canada - RJG_01 | ecosystem: Host-associated > Mammals > Digestive system > Stomach > Rumen | place: Canada: Alberta | collected... | reverse complement strand
TAGCCTGCATTGGCGGTCCAAGTCATGCGGAAGAGGTAGCACTGGAGCGATTGAGCTATCTGACAGTTGGTTGTTCTGACATGGAGAAGGCGCAGTCGTTTGCCGAGGTGCTGAACAGCCAGTTCATTAAGACTAAGACATCAACCGATGTTATCGGCATAGAATACTCCAGCGTACTGAAGAATGTCTATGCCATTGCGGCTGGCATATGCAACGGCTTGAAATTTGGTGATAATTTCCAAGCCGTACTCATAGCCAATGCCGTACAGGAGATGGCACGTTTCCTGCAAAGTGTGCATCCTATAGAACGCAATGTTTATGATAGTGTTTACTTAGGCGATCTGCTGGTAACGGGATACTCCAATTTCTCACGCAACCGTGTCTTCGGAACCATGATTGGTAAAGGCTACAGTGTGAAAAGCGCACAGATGGAAATGGAGATGATTGCAGAGGGTTACTTTGGCACAAAATGTATGAAGGAGATAAACCGCCACTGGCACGTCAATATGCCTATCTTGGATGCTGTTTACAATATCTTATATGAGCGCATAGCACCAAAAATCGAGATTAAACTGCTGACAGATTCGTTCCGCTAATTGTTTTGGTAACGTGGTAACACTTTTATCGGATAGGAATATCGACTCTGAAAATAGAGCCTTCTCCCAATTTCGACTCTACAGTAACATTTCCACCAAGGCTGGATGCCATAACACGACAGATACTCAGTCCTAAGCCTGCACCTGGAATAAATTCATCCACTTTATAGAAACGCTCAAAGATACGTTCCAGATTCTCCTCTGCAATACCCTTGCCAGTATCCTTCACCCAGAAACAGACACGACCATCAACAGGACTATCATAGCCAACGATGATCGAACCCTGCTGTGTAAATTTCATCGCATTGGAAATGAGATGCTTGGCAATAGTACTCAGACGAACCATATCTGTAGTTACAGACAGGGCATCCTGTGCAAAGCTGATATTCAGTTCTACACCTGGGTTCAATTTTTCCGCAAAGACCGTCATAGCCTCTGCCAACATCGTATTTAAGTCGAATGTTGTCATGACCAGCTGTTCCTGACCGGATTCAATCTTCGAGATATTCAACACATCATCAACAATACGCAACAACTTCTGCGTATTCTCGTGAATCAAGTCTAAAAGGCTCTTACGTTCATCCTGATTATCAATATCAGGCAACACACTAGTAAAACCAACGATAGCATTCAGTGGGGTACGAATCTCATGACTCATATTGGCAATGAATGCAGTCTTCAGACGGTCACTCTCTTCTGCACGATTACGTGCCTTTACCAATGCGTCCTCCAATGCCTTCCGGTCATCAATACACTGGGTGGTTCCTACGATTTTAACAGGTTTACCATCTACGTCACGTGCAGCCACCGTGGCATAACTTTCTTCCCAATAAGAAGAGTTTTCATAAGGTATCAAAACCCGGTAAATCTCATGATAAGCAGAAGAACGACCATCGCACAAGTCTGCCAAGGACTGTCGCACGCGTTCAGCATCATGCGGGTCCAGCGGCAAAAAACTGTCTTCCAAAGCCATACCGTCAACATTGATATAATTATTACCTTTTTCACGGTAATCATGCTCAAAGGTAAACTTACCAGTCTTCACATCAAGATGCCAGATAGACAATTTCATGGTACCAAGCACGAACTCGTACTCTACATTGTGCTTGCCTACATTCTCCAACATCTGCAACTCCGACTTCAGTTGCTTACCAGCCTTAATCTGATACCATAGGACTACGCCCAACGATATAATCACAAGTACGAGAAGCACGTGTGGTAACATATTCAGAAACTGTATGTCGAGAGCAATATTTATCGTTAGGTTTATCATATAAGTGCAAAAGTACAAATATTTCCCGAAACGCAAAAAAAAATCACTATTAATTTTGTTTTTATTCTGTTTTTCTGTATATTTGCAAACGAAATCATAATAAAAATGGAAAACGAATTCGAATTAATCGCCAAAACGTTCATGGGACTGGAACCTGTGCTGGCGAAAGAGTTGACGCAACTGGGTGCCAACAACGTGCAAATAGGTAGACGCATGGTGTCGTTTACAGGTAATAAGGAGATGATGTATCGTGCCAATTTCTCACTGCATACAGCCATCAAGATTCTGAAACCCATAGCGCACTTCAAAGCACAAAGTGCTGATGATGTCTACGAAGAAATCAAAAAGATCGACTGGACTAAATACTTGAATAACGACCGCACCTTCGCTGTTGACTCTGTGGTATTCTCGGAAGAGTTCCGCCACTCAAAGTTTGTGAGCTACAAAGTGAAGGATGCTATCGTGGATCAGTTCCGCGAGAAGACTGGCAGCCGTCCCAATATCTCGGTTGCCAATCCCGACTTGCGTCTGCATATCCATATCGCAGACGTAGCACCTGGCAAGAGCGAGTGTACGCTCTGTCTGGACTCTTCTGGTGAGTCATTGCATCGCCGTGGCTATCGCCAGGAAAGCGTAGAGGCTCCCCTTAATGAAGTACTGGCAGCAGGTATGATTCTGATGACCGGCTGGAAGGGTGAGACCGACTTTATTGACCCTATGTGCGGTTCTGGCACACTGCTCGTCGAAGCAGCCCTCATCGCCCGCAACATGGCTCCGGGTTTGTTCCGAAAGGAATATGCCTTTGAGAAATGGCCAGACTTTGATGCCGATCTCTTCGACCACATCTATAATGACGACTCTAAGGAGCGTGAGTTCACACATCACATCTATGGCTACGACATAGATATCAAGGCTGTGAACACTGCCCGTCTGAATGTGAAGGCCGCTGGTCTGACAGCAGACATCACTGTGGAAGAGCAGGATTTCAAGAACTTCACACAACCCAAGGAGAAGAGCATCCTGGTATGCAACCCTCCCTATGGTGAGCGTATCTCTACGCCCGACCTGCTGGGCACATATCGTATGATTGGTGAGCGACTGAAGCATCAGTTCCTTAATAACGACGCATGGATTCTGTCTTACCGTGAGGAGTGCTTTGAGCAAATTGGCCTGAAACCATCTATCAAGATTCCTGTTTACAATGGCTCATTGGAATGTGAGTTCCGTAAGTACCAGATTTTTGACGGTAAACTGAAGGATTTCCGTAGCGAAGGCGGCGTAGTGAAGACCGATGACGAGAAGCGTCAGATGGCCGAGAAGCATCGTTTCAAGAAAAACCGTGAGTTCAAGCAGCGCCTGGACGAACAAGAGGAAAATGAGAGCAGCGATATCCGCTCATTTACTTTCCACAAGCACGACTTCAAGAAGGAAGAGCGTGGAGAAAGAAGACCAAGAAGAGAGGACCGGGAAGACAGAAAGCCCCGCTACTCAAAGGATGCCGGCAAATCAAGTTTCTCCGGAAGGGGAAAGAAATATAGTGACAGTCCCAACCGCGGCGGACACGAGCGTTTCGACCGCAGTGGAGGAAAACGAAACAAGCGATTTAATCATGACGATGAATAATATTAAGCAATGGGCGCACTATGTAGCGTCCATTCTTCTCTTTACAGCAATGACAGCACCTATGTCTGCACAGAAGCTTTTCACACTGGAGGACCTGAACTTCGGTGGCACCAATTTCCACAATCTGAGGCCTGAGAATATCTTCCTCACATGGTGGGGCGACCAACTGATTCAGACTGACGTGGAGGAGTGCTACACCATTGACACCAAGACAGGCAAGAAGACATTGCTGTTTACTCTCGACGATATCAATAAATGGGCGGGCAGTGATGATGACCATTACGTGCGCCAACTGACGAATGCCACATTCCCCTACCCCAACGAGAAACTTGTCATGCTGGGCTTCAAGAAGTCTGTCATCCTGTTGGATTTCGGAAAGAAGAAGATTGTCTGGCAGGACAGCATCTCCGGACAGACAGCCTACGATTGGAATAAGGCATCACGCGCTACGGCTTACGTGGAAGACGATCAGCTTTTTATTGCTGACGGACAAGGCAAGAAGCATCAGCTTTCTACTGACGGCAGTCGCGAGATTGTCTATGGACAGTCTGTTCACCGCAATGAGTTTGGTATTGATAAGGGAACATTCTGGAGCCCAGACGGACAACATCTTGCTTTCTATCGTATGGATCAGAGTATGGTGACCGATTATCCACAGGTAGATATCTTCCCTCGCTCTGCCAGCTACGAGCCTGACAAATATCCGATGGCAGGCATGACTTCGCATAAAGTCACTGTAGGTGTATATGATTTAGGAACACAGAAGACGGTCTATCTGCAGACTGGCGACCCGACTAATCGTTATTTTACGAATATCGCATGGAGTCCTGACTCAAAGACGATTTATATGTTCGAGCTCAACCGTGAGCAGAATGATTGCCGTCTTGTGAGCTATGATGCCACCACTGGTGCCAAGAAAGCAGAGCTCTATCGTGAGACCAGCGACAAATATGTAGAGCCGCTGCATCCCATCGTGTTCCTGCCTTGGGACAGTAACCTCTTTGTGATGCAGAGTCAACGCGACGGCTACAACCACCTGTACCTATATAATAAAAAAGGTGAGATGGTCAAACAGCTGACTAAAGGCGTATGGGTTGTCATGGATGTTCTGGGTTTCAATCAGAAAGACAAGAGCATCATCATTGCTTCTAATGAGAAACATGCGCTGCAAAGCAACTTGTATGCAGTCAACATCAAGACACTCAAGCGCACATTACTCGATAATGGAGAAGGCGTACACTGGGGAAAACTATCAAGCTCTGGCACAAAACTGTACGAAAAATACAGCACACCTACAACGCCAAATACAGTTAACGCAATAGAAATCTCAAACTTCAAACCTCGAATCTCAAACCTACTCACGGCTGAGGACCCGTGGAAAGACTATGTACAGCCCATATTTGAGAGTGGCAGCATTAAGGCGGCCGACGGCGTGACAGATCTCTACTGGCGTATGGTGAAGCCACACGACTTTGATATAACAAAGAAATATCCCACAGTGGTCTACGTCTATGGCGGCCCTCATGCTCATAATGTCGAGGCCTCATGGCATTGGGCAAGTCGCTCATGGGAGACCTACATGGCGCAAAAAGGCTATATCGTATTCATTCTGGATAATCGCGGTTCCGAGAATCGTGGACGAGAGTTTGAACAGGCCACATTCCACCAACTGGGACAGATAGAGATGCAAGACCAGATGAAAGGTGTGGAGTATCTGCGCACCCTACCCTACATCGACATGAACAGACTTGGTGTTCACGGATGGTCATTCGGTGGATTCATGACCATATCGCTCATCACCAACTACCCTGACGTATTCAAAGTGGGCGTGGCAGGTGGCCCTGTCATCGACTGGAAATGGTATGAGGTGATGTATGGCGAACGCTATATGGGCACACCACAGAACAATCCAGAAGGCTATGCCAAGACAAGCCTTATCAATAAAGCAAAAGACCTGAAAGGAAAGCTCCAGATTATCACTGGATATAACGACAACACTGTTGTTCCCCAACACTGTCTATCGTTCCTCGATGCGTGTATCAAAGCCGGCACGCAACCCGACTTCTTTGCCTATCCAGGAGAGGAGCACAACATGCGGGGACACGCCAGCGTACACTTACATGAACGAATCACGCAATACTTCGAAGACTACCTAAAATAACATAAAACTAAACCTTTCTGACTATATGAACCTAAAACACATCACAGTACTTATAACACTTTCTCTGAACTGCATCACCACGGTGCAGTCCAGAGACTGTAAGAACGACTCCACCTATCTGGCCATGCGCACAGAGATGAGCAATGCATTCAACACAGGTGATAGTACAGACTTTTTTAAATCCGTCACCAAGCTTGAGGATTATTTACTTAAGCAAGGCGACCTGCACCTGTACTACACCCAACGATGTAACGAGATCGTCTTTCTGATGAACTCTCAGCATATCTTCGAAGCTTATAAGAAAGCACAGAAGTTATCGAAAGAGTTGCGAGAAAAGGGACTCGACAAGGAGATGTATATGGCTGTCAACATGATGGGGCATATCTATCGTTATTGCGGTAACCACGAGGGAGCAAAGAAAGCTTTCAATGAAGTGATTGAACTCATGGAGAAATATGGCTACTATGAGAGTATGCCTCCCATCTATATGAACATCGTCAACGTTGAGATGGATGATGATCCAGATGAAGCCCTAGAGCTACTGGAGAAAGCTGCAGAAATAGCTCGCAAATATTCTCCTGAGCGTCTGTTTGATATTGAGTCACGCCGATTACTCAGCTATTATAACCAAGGAGATATGGAAAAGTTCGAGAAAGGTTATAATGTATATAAGAAAGGGGTTGATAGCGGGCAGACCACCATTCACGGACGCACCATAGAAGTATATCACGAGGCCTACAAGGGCAATGTGGACAAGGCAATCAAGATGGCGAAAGAAACACTCGGAGACGACGCTAACGAGATATGCATCAACCTCTACAAGAATGCAGGCAGATGGAAAGAAGCCTATGAGGCATTACGGGTTCAACTTGAAGAACACGACTCAATAGACAATATCATTCTGAGCAATAGCATGAAAGGTATTGAGGACGAGTTAAAGTTATACGAGATTGAACGTGAGGCAGCTCATACACGCACCGTGTACATGATTGTCACCATCTTGATTCTTACCATGCTCATCTGCGCATTATCCTATATTGTATTTGCTCGCCGACGCCATATGAAGGAACTGAAAAAGGCCTATGAACATGCCCTAGAATCAGACAACATGAAAACTGCATTCATCCGCAATGTGAGCCACGAGGTTCGTACTCCACTCAACATCATATCCGGATTTGCACAGATTATCGCAGACGGTAACATTACGATGTGTGCAGAAGAGCTGAAAAACATCTCGCAAATGGTGATTAAGAACACCAATATCATTACCAATCAGTTTGATGAACTCATAGAGATATCTCTCAACGAAAACTCTGGCGAAGAAATAAAAACAGAAGCCGTTGACATTCAACAGCTTCTGCTAGAAATAACAGGTGACTACCAACCTCTACTGAATCATGGTGTAGAAATCAAAATAGAAAACAATCTACCTGATTCATTCGCCATATCAACTAACAGGAAGATGCTTTACCGTATGGTCAGTCTGCTTATAGACAACGCCATTAAGAACACGACCGAGGGCTATATCCTTGCAAAGACATCTTTAACAGGTAAACATCTATATATAGCCATAGAAGATACTGGTTGCGGCATTGACCCTCAAGAAGCAGAACACATCTTCGAGCGATTCGTCAAACTTGATAATTTCAAGGAAGGATTGGGACTGGGACTGCCACTCTGCAGAATGATAGCCCACCGAATGAAGGGCGAGGTAATCCTCGATACTACTTACGCAGGTCCCGGTGCCCGTTTTGTTATCACTCTTCCTCTGTAATCAGAACTTATAGTCAATACCCAAGCCTATCACATGATTGGTACGGCTGAAGGTATCTGAACCAGTAAAGGGCAGGCCCTGATAAGCGGTCTGCTCTTTTTTGTAGTCACTATAAAGCGTACAGAAATAGCTGACATTCAATCGCATACGCTCATTCAGATTAACAGCAGCGCCACAACCTAACGAATAGCTATCACATGCGAAGGAAGTATGCGTCTGATAGTTATCGCTTAATCCATAGTCCGTACGCTGACCACCGAGACTCAATGCCAGTTTATCGTTGACATCATACTCTGCGCCCAGCAATACCTCGTGAGTACCATGCTCCAACTCATCCTGTCGATTATTGGCCATCTTGGCATTTTTATCATCAAAGAAATGATACTCTGCAGCAGCACGTAACTTTGGCGTAATCTCATACTGGGCAGCGACAGTGAGTAGTGAAGGCATGTCATAACGCGTCTTCACACCATCCATATATGGAGCCGTTTTTTCACCAAAGGCAGCAGCCACCTGAGCAGGCGTCATACCAGTCACCGTAGCCGACAGTTCCTTAGTATCATTTTCCGTGTTGATCTTCGTACGGAACTCATAACGGGCAGCCACAGTAAGTGGTCCCTGATGGAAATCAACACTCACAATAGGCGCAAAGCCCCAACCTTTCTGCAAGCAGTCCAACTGCAGACTAACAAGTTCGGTGCCGCCCATATTTGCCAGCACATGTCCACGGTTATAACCATCATAATAATTGGCACGCATACCTACGGCAGCACTCAGGAAATCAGTCAGCTTGTATGTGAAGTTCAACTGACCACCATAAATATACTGCTTACCCTCCATCTGGGCATCCATCGCATACGTACCAGGCATCACACCCTTCTGAGCCAACATAGTCGTGATAGGCACTGTAAACATAGGAACACCCTCATCGTATTTCACAAAGCCACCGCTACCCACGATGCCAATCATCGTTGAAACAGCCCAACGCTCCTGCTTGTAAGAAGCAAAAAGCGCGGGTACAATGGGAGCCGATGCCTTACCATTATATTTCTGGTGGAAGTTATTGCCAACCATCAGGAAATTAGGAATATCGGTCTCGATATCACGATTCTGCCAAGGTTTCTGGAAATTCAGTGAAAGTTGAAGACCTTCATGTCCCCATGCCAAACCTGCAGGGTTACTGTAAGCGGCATCAATCTCCGTTGTAGCACCTCGAGCAAACATTCGATCGAATGCAATGTGATAGTTAGTGTTGGTCATAAGACCACCAGCCTCAGCTGCCAAAGTAGCAGAAGCCATTGTCAACATTAACAAAAATTTCTTCATAAAATAAATAATGGTTTAGTTTGAGACTGCAAAATTAGTAATTATTTCCGAAAAACTAGTCAAAAACTAACAAAAACATTAATTTTACCCCTATTTTTCTTTTGTTTTTCGAACAAATTGCACTACCTTTGCAGACGATTTCGAAATCAACCGACTTATTATGAAGATTTTACTTTTGGGAAGTGGCGGCCGCGAGCACGCCTTAGCTTGGAAAATTGCTCAGAGCGAGCGAGTAGAGAAACTGTTTATTGCCCCTGGTAATGCAGGTACCTCAAACTGCGGAGAAAACGTCAACATGAAAGCTGACGACTTTGAAGCCATCAAGCAATTCATAGTGGAAAAAGGTGTCGACATGGTAGTTGTCGGCCCTGAGGATCCATTGGTAAAGGGCATCTATGACAATCTTGGTCAAGATGATCGTACCAAGAACATCCCCGTTATTGGTCCCTCAAAGACAGGCGCCGTACTTGAGGGCTCGAAAGACTTCGCCAAAGGATTTATGCAGCGCCACAACATCCCCACAGCCCGCTACGAGACTTTCGACGGTGAACACCTGCAAGAGGGATTAGCCTTCCTGGAGACACTTGAGGCTCCCTATGTATTAAAAGCCGATGGTTTGTGTGCCGGTAAGGGAGTTCTTATCCTGCCTACCCTCGAAGAAGCGAAGAAAGAACTCAAGGATATGCTGGGCGGCATGTTCGGCAATGCCTCTTCAAGAGTTGTCATTGAGGAATTCCTCAGCGGAATTGAGTGTTCAGTTTTCGTTCTCACCGACGGAGAGCACTATAAGATTCTGCCCGAGGCAAAAGACTACAAGCGTATCGGTGAAGGCGATACCGGTCTGAACACAGGCGGTATGGGCAGTGTTTCTCCCGTTCCCTTTGCCACTAAGGAGTGGATGCAGAAAGTGGAGGACCGTATCATCCGTCCTACTGTAGAAGGTCTGAAACAGGAAGGTATCGTTTACAAAGGTTTCATCTTCTTTGGACTCATCAACGTAAAGGGTGAACCTATGGTTATCGAGTACAACTGTCGTATGGGTGATCCTGAGACAGAGAGTGTGATGCTCCGTCTGAAGAGTGACATTGTGGATCTTTTCGAAGGCGTAGCTGAAGGAAATCTTGACAAGCGCCAGATTGAGTTCGATGAACGTGCAGCCGTATGTGTGATGCTGGTTAGCGGAGGTTATCCAGAAGCCTACAAGAAGGGCTATCCCATCACTGGCATCGAAAATGTAGAAGGCAGCATTGTATTCCATGCAGGAACAGCAGCCGTAAACGGTCAGGTGGTGACCAATGGCGGTCGCGTTATCGCTGTTTCTTCTTACGGAAAAGACAAGGAAGAAGCTCTGAAGAAGTCATTCACAGAGGCTCAGAAAATTCAGTTCACAGACCAGTATTTCCGTCGCGACATCGGAAAAGATCTTTAAACAGATTTGAAGAGACTTCAAAACAGAATAGCAGAAAGTGGCATGACACTGCCAGTAGCAGCTGTCTATGCTATCGGGATTTGGGCAATCGCCATGTTTGGCGGTTCGCCCTCCTTCTTTGCATGGCCTCAAATGGCATGTTATGTTGCAGCTTCCTATATGATGGTGGAACTCAACAATAGCAATGCCCTACTACGTGTGCGTAGCAGAATGGTGGGTGCAACATTTATTATCCTCTCATGCATGTATATCAGTGGGTTCCAATCACTTCTTGGTAGTTTGGAACTTGTAGGAATCATTGCATGCATTCTAATGCTCTTCAGCACATATCAAGACCAGCAGTCGGCAGGAAAAACTTACTATGCCTTTCTTGCCCTTGGATGTAGCAGTTTATTGTATGCCGAATACCTCTATTATGTACCCCTTCTATGGATACTAATGATTAGCCGGTTAAATTCCCTTAGCTGGCGCACCCTGGTGGCGTCGATTCTCGGCATCATCACCCCTTATTGGTTTGTGTCCCTATGGCTATTCTATATCTGGGATTTCACGCCACTGACAGATCATTTGTCAGACCTGAATTCATTCGTACTTCCAGCAAACTACTTAGCAGTGACGCTAGAACAACTGCTCGTATACATATTCCTGGCCGTTGTATCCATCACCGGTATCATTCACTTCTGGCAATATAGCTATGAAGACAAAATTCATATACGCCAGTTATTCGGATTCTTTATTGCCGTCAACCTGTTGACACTACTTTTCATTGCCTTACAACCTCAACAGTTCAACGCTTTTATCCGCATTGTCATCATCTGTGCCAGTCCTATTGTTGCCCATTTCATGACACTGACACATTCACGCATCACCAACATTGCCTTTTTTGTGATTCTATCGACCTGCATCATTATCACCTTTATAAACCTATGGATGCATTTCTAGAATTTCTGACAGGCTACGGCTATTGGGGCATGCTCTTAGGCGCTTTTCTGGCCGGAAGCGTATTCCCATTCTCCAGTGAGACTATGATGGTGGCATTACTGGGCTCAGGACTTGACGGCTGGCAACTCGTCATCTATGGTACCATCGGCAACATACTGGGTTCTATATTCAATTATTTTGTGGGCCGGATGGGTAAACTGGAATGGATTGAGAAATACCTGAAAATCAAGAAAGAAAGCATGGACAAGGCAGAACGGTTCATGGCAGGACGAGGTGCATGGATGGGGTTCTTTGCATTCCTCCCCATCATCGGTAGTGCCATCACCGTGACTTTGGGATTCATGCGCGCCAACATGTTAATTTCCTTCGTCAGTATAGCCATCGGAAAATTCCTGCGTTACTGGTTACTTATCTACGGCGTAAAATGGTTATTCTGTTAATTAATGTAGAGCAGTAGAAAATTATCAATTTTCAATTATCAATTTTCAATTATAATTACTACCTTTGCACGTCAGAAACAATTTTAACGTTAAAAATAAAACCTTTTAAAATGAAACAATTCCGCCTCGTGGACAATATCCTCGGATGGCTGACATTCTTTATAGCCGCCTTCGTATATTGTTCAACCATCGAGCCGACAGCCTCTTTCTGGGACTGTCCAGAGTTTATTACTACAGGTTATCGTTTGGAAGTTGGACACCCACCCGGTGCACCTTTCTTTATGCTGACAGCAAATCTGTTCTCACAGTTCACCAGTGATCCTACTCAGGTGGCACGTATGGTCAACACCATGAGTGCTCTTCTGTCAGCAACATGTATTCTCTTCCTTTTCTGGAGCATCACCCATCTGGTGCGACGACTATTTATCAACAGTTGGGAGGAACTGAGTACGGCAAAACTCGTAGCTATCGAAGCCAGCGGACTGGTAGGTGCACTGATTTACACATTTAGCGACACATTCTGGTTCTCAGCCGTTGAGGGCGAGGTATATGCCTACTCTTCTGCGTTCACAGCAGTTGTATTCTGGCTGATATTGAAATGGGAAGACCATGCCGACGAGCCTCATAGTGACCGCTGGCTGGTATTGATTATGTATATGACCGGCCTTAGCATTGGCGTGCACCTGCTGAACCTGCTGTGTCTGCCAGCCATTGTATTGGTCTACTACTTCAAGCGTTTCCCCAATGCCAATGTCAAAGGTAGTATTGTAGCCCTGCTCATCTCATTTGTACTGCTTGCAGCCGTACTCTATGGTGTAGTACCAGGCATCATCACCGTTGGCGGATGGTTCGAATTGTTCTTTGTCAACACACTTGGCATGTCGTTCAACACAGGCGAGTATATCTACCTCTTCCTGTTGGTTGCCCTCGTTATCTGGGCTATCTATGAGACACAGATGGCCAAGGAAACAAAAGGAAGTTGGATACGTCAGAACGTGGCCTTCCTTGTAGCTATTGGTATGTTAGGCATTCCTTTCTATGGCTTTGGATGGAGTGCTTTCTTCATTGGCATCGTTGTTTTACTCGCCATCGCTGCAGTATTATTCTTGCCTGGCATGAAGAAACAGATTATTTCACCCCGCATCAAGAACACCACGTTGCTCTGCATGCTGATGCTGATGATTGGTTATTCCACCTATGCCGTTATCGTCATCCGTTCTGCAGCCAACCCACCAATGGACCAGAACTCACCCGAGGATATTTTCACCCTTGGTAATTACCTGAGCCGCGACCAGTATGGCTATCGCCCTCTGGCATTCGGTCAGGCCTACAGTTCTGAATACAAGATTGACCAAAGCGGTCATGTTGAGATGGATCCGGGTGCACCTATCTATCAGCGTAAGGAGAAGAAGTCTGCCGACGAGCCCGATACATACTTTGTGGTTAGCACAAAGGATAAGCCCGTCTATGCACAGAATATGATATTCCCACGTATGTACTCCAATAGCCAGCGCCATATCGCTGCATACAACAGCTGGGTTGGAGGCATCAAGGGAAAGAAGGAGCCATCGAACTATCGTCAGGGTTCTTTTGTAACGATACCTACACAGATGGAGAATCTGGAATTCTTCTTCGCCTATCAGTGTAACTGGATGTACTGGCGTTATTTCCTTTGGAACTTCGCCGGTCGCCAAAACGATATTCAAGGTCATGGTGAACTGGAACACGGCAACTGGATTACCGGTTTCTCGTTCCTCGACAATGCTCGTCTGGGCGACCAGTCTCTGCTGCCCGATGACCTGAAGAACAACAAGGGACATAACGTATTCTACTGCCTGCCTCTGCTTCTGGGTATTCTCGGTATCTTCTGGCAGCTCTTTATGCGCGGCAAGAGAGGCGTTCAGCAGTTCTGGGTGGTATTCTTCCTGTTCTTCATGACAGGTCTGGCTATCGTGCTCTATCTGAACCAGACACCAGAGCAGCCCCGTGAGCGTGACTATGCATATGCCGGTTCATTCTATGCCTACGCTATCTGGTGTGGTATGGGTGTTGCTGCCCTGATTCAGATGGCATGGGATATCTTCAAGAAGAACCAGCTCATCCCTGCTATCGTGATTGGTGCTGCTGCCCTGTTGGTACCTGTTCAGATGGCTTCTCAGACATGGGATGACCACGATCGTAGCGGACGCTACACCTGTCGTGACTTCGGTCAGAACTACCTCATGTCTCTGCAGGAAGAAGGTAACCCCATCATCTTCACCAATGGCGATAATGATACCTTCCCCCTCTGGTACAACCAAGATACTGAAGGTGTGCGTACCGATGCCCGTGTATGTAACCTGTCGTACCTGCAGACCGACTGGTATATTGACCAGATGATTCGTCCTGCCTACGACTCTCCTGCTCTGCCTATCTCATGGAGCCGACTGGAGTACTGTTCTGGCACAAACGAATATGTACGCGTGGACAACAAGATTCGCAAGGCTATTGAACTGCTGATGCGTGACTATCCCAAGGAGACCACCGAACTGTTTGGCGATAACCCATTCGAGTTGAAGAATGTTCTGGAGTTCTGGGTACGCGACCACCGCACAAGCGAATTGAAAGAGCGTCAGAGAAATGCTATCGAGTTTGCCTTCACAAAGATGCCCGAGGTGATGAACGACCAGTATTATAGTCTGGACGAGTCACTCTGCGTCATTCCTACCGACACCGTCTTCATCACTATCGACAAACAGGCAGTGAAGGAGAGCGGCATGCTGATTCAGGGTATAGAGCAAGGTAATGACTCAGTAGATATTGATGCTGCCATACCCGACCGTATGACGATTTCACTCGCAGGTCTTGGCGGACTGGACAAGAGTAAGCTGATGATGCTCGAGATGGTAGCCAATGCCAACTGGCGTCGTCCTATCTACGTAGCCTATACCGTTGGTCAGGAGAACTACATGAACCTTGGTGATAACTTTGTACAGGAAGGTCTCACCAACCGTATCACACCGTTCACCACCAACATCAACGATCAGCCTATCCCAGGCATGACCAATTTCGATACCGAGAAGACTTACAACAACGTGATGCACCGATTCAAGTTCGGTGGTGCAAAGACACCTGGCATCTACCTCGATGAGACCGTGATGCGTATGTGCTATACCCATCGTCGTCTGATGGTGAAACTTGCTTCACACCTCATCATGGAAGGCAAGGATGCTAAGGCCAAGGAAGTGCTCGACAGATGCGAGGAGGAGTTCCCCTCATGCAATGTGCCTCACGACTTCCAGAGTTCTTCACTGGAGATGGCACAGGCCTATGCCGCCATTGGCGACAAGACAAAGGCCTTGGATATCCTCCAGCAGTTGTGGTCTAAGTACGACCAGTATATGGTCTACTACAACTCTCTTGACCGCAAGAAGTTCAAGGTGGCAGAGCCTAGCATTCAGCTGCCCCTCTATATGATGAAGCGCATCACAGAGTTGGTTGAGCATATTGATGAGAAGAAGTTTAATGAGTATGCACCACGCTTTGAACAGCAGTGGCAGAAGTTCATCAGCAAAGGCGGTGGACAGCAGTAATATCATCGCAGACATCATCACATGTTCATAGAACAACCAGCGATATACCTCAGATGGCTTTATCCTAATGCCCTGTGGAGAATGGACCGTCACGAACACGCAGTCTATCTGACGTTCGACGACGGTCCCATCCCCGAGGCTACGCCATTTATTCTCGATACCCTTCGTGACGAAGGTATCAAAGCGACCTTCTTCTGTGTCGGTGATAATGTGCGTAAATATCCCGAGCTCTTCCAAAGGATTCTGGATGAAGGGCATCAAGTGGGCAACCACACCCACAATCATATCGGTAGCATACGCCATACCATCAAGGAGTATAGCTATAACGTTGAGAAGGCCAATGCATATATCCACAGTCGGTTGATGCGCCCACCTCACGGATGGATGCGACTGCCGCATTATGCCTGGCTATCCAGAAAGTTCAAGATTGTGATGTGGGACCTCGTCACACGTGATTATTCAAAATGGCTTACTGCCGAGGATGTGGTGAATAATGTGAAACGCTACGCACGCAACGGCTCCATCATCACCTTCCACGACTCACTGAAGTCTATTGAGAAACTGAAAACAGCCCTGCCCGAGAGCATTCATTGGCTCAAAGAACAGGGATATGAGTTTAAAATCTTTGATTATTAGATGGTAATCTCGCCACTGCCGTAACAACGGTGGTGGCGATTATCATAAATGACACAGAACTGACCTGGTGCCACACCGTGGATACGGTCCTGAGAATGCACCATATAACGACCATCACCCAAATCCTCTAATGTGGCGGGATGATATTCAGGTGTATGACGAATCTTAAATGTAATCTCACGCTCCGGCATCTCTCCGTTGATGCTATGGAATCCATGAATAGGGAAATCCTGTTTGTAGGCCGTGTCGGGATCATAGCCATGAGACACATAGAGGATATTCTTTTCAATATCCTTCTTAACAATGAACCAGGGACCACCGCCAAAACCTAAGCCTTTACGCTGGCCAATGGTATAAAACCAATGTCCATTATGCTGGCCAATGCGTTTCCCCGTTTCCAGTTCCAGCACATCTCCTTTCTGTTCACCCACGTACATTTTGATATAGTCCGTGTAGTTAATCTTTCCCAGGAAACAAATGCCCTGTGAGTCTTTACGCTTAGCATTCACCAGATGTTCGCGCTCAGCAATCTGGCGCACCTCATCCTTCACGTAATGTCCTATCGGAAAGATAGCCTTCTGTAACTGCCAGTCAAAAATCTGAGCCAGGAAATCAGTCTGATCCTTCACCGGATCCGGACTCGTTACCAGCCATTTCAGTCCGTCAATCATCTCCGTCTGTGCATAATGCCCCGTTGCTATCAGGTCATAGTCATGTCCACGTTTCTCATGGAAGGCGCCGAATTTTATCAGTCTGTTGCACATCACGTCTGGATTAGGCGTCAGACCAGCCTTCACCTTATCCATCGTATATTTCGTCACCTGGTCCCAGTATTCGTGATGACAGTCCACCACCTCCAGCTTACAACCGTACTTATGCGCCACGGCTGTAGCCATCTCTAGATCTTCCTCCATCGAGCAGTCCCATTCGTCCTTCTCGTCAGAGCCAATCTTGATATAGAAGCAGTCTGGATGCAGTCCTAGCTGCGCAAACTCATACACCACCACACTACTGTCAACGCCTCCTGACAGTAGCACAGCAATGCGCTTACCTTCCAATTCATTTCTATTCATGGGTGCAAAGGTATGAACTTTTTCTTACCCATCCAAATGCTTATGCAAAAAGTTTGGTAGATTAAGGAAATGTTTGTACCTTTGCGCTCACAACAATCTAAAAAGTATCTAACGATTATGGAAACAATTCAAAACGAACTACTCACCGTAGAGGTGTCGGCTATGGGAGCCGAATTACAGAGCATCAAAGATAGTGACGGACGTGAATACCTGTGGCAGGCTGGCGAGAAATGGCCACGCCGCTCTCCTATTCTGTTCCCCATCGTATGCAGTGTCAATAATGATACCTATCGCGTAGATGGCAAGGAGTATCATCTTCCCCGTCACGGTTTTGCACGCGATACCGAGTTCAAGCTCATTGCCCAGGGACCAGACCGTGTGACATACGCCCTCCACGAGAGTGAGGAGACACTGAAGGTATACCCCTACTGCTTTAACCTCGCTGTGACCTATAAGCTGGAAGGTAATAAAGTTCACGTTATCTGGCACGTGGAGAATACCGACAAGCGTGATATCCACTTCCAGATTGGCGGTCACCCCGCTTTTCTGGCTCCTGGTTGTAAGGAGGACGAACCCCTGAATGGCGTCATCGTATTTGATAATAAAGAACAGATGCAGAACCTGAAGAGCTATATCGACGGTTCTCATGAACTGACTGAAATAGAGGCCGAGACCAAAGACGGCATGTTGGCTATCAATGACGAGACCTTTGCGGATGACAGCGTGAAGTTCCACAAGAGCCAGACCTCACAGGCTATCCTGCTCAACCCCGACGGCACACCAGCCGTAACACTCGACTACCGCTGTCCTGTCATCGCCTTCTGGAGTCCTTACAAGAAGCAGGCGCCCTTTATCTGTATCGAGCCATGGTACGGTCTGGGCGACCATCGCGGCTACGACGGCGAGTTCAAGGATAAGCCCTACATGAACCACCTGCAGCCCGGTGCCTCGTTCATGAGTGAATACACCATTACCATCGGATAAATTCAAAAAAAAATCAACAATAAAGGAAGGCCGAATCATCAGCCTTCCTTTATTCTTTCTATTATTCTATCTGTTTTCCATTCGTTGTAGTCACCGTGCCGTTGTGATAGATGCCGTTGGGCAACCAGCGGATGGTGTCGTTGTGGATTTCCTTGATTTCCATCCACTCACGCGGAATCATAAAGTGCTCATTTCTGACGTTCAGGAAGAGAATCTTGAGACTCTTGTCAAACACATTTCCAACTTGCACCCGGAATAACCCCTGAACATGGGACGCATGTCCTGAACCCCGGTTGTTATTGATGGATAGGCCCATCAATGCCCCATGATAAGTGTGAATATCAGCCAGTTTGAAATCGTGGTAGAAATTCAGTTCCATATACGGTGCATAGTGTGTCTTCATGAAGTCCAGCAATGCCGCGCGCAAATCTCTTAGGAGTGCCACCTTTTGCTCTCCGTTGAGCGGCAGTTCATAGAGCACGCCATCCAGTTGAGCCACCTGTTCCTTCTTCAATCGCCAGTTGAACGAAACCGTAGGGACATCAAAGCCCTTGCCATCATCCGAGAGGTATTTCACCGGCTCTGCTTTCATGCCCTTGATGTTTGAGATACGCTCCAGGAAAATCTGCTTAATCTCATCTTCGTTGGTCAGTTTTTTGCCAGGATACTTTTCTTCTTTGTGATACGTCACCAAATCCATAATATCTTGACCTTTCTTCGTGGCCTGGGACACACGATTAAAAGTCAGGAACTCTGGGTAACACTTGAAATTCTCCTTGAAGTCCGTACCCTGAAAGTTCTCCGGCAACGTGTCTTCCAGTTCCTTGGGTGCAATGATATATTCCAGCGTGTCGGCATTCTTGCGATGCGTCTCGTATTCATAGAATTTTGCAGCCTTGGGGCGATACTTATCGCAGAGATACTTCATGCTGTTGTCCACATAGTGCATGATGGCCGTCTCGCTCTCCAGAATGCTGTCGTTGATAGCCTTCTGTTCAGCCAAGAGACTGGCTACGGAGTCATTGATTTCCTCGGCGTCATGTATTTCCTTGGGATTGAAGCCACGTAAATCGTAGGTGTGGAACCAAAGCGTATAGTAACTGGTGGTAACGGAATCGTCGCTTGCTACCGTAGATTCCACAAGCTCCTCTAGGTCATTCAGGCCATCCATAAACTCTTCGAAGGTCTCTGGCACAGGCTGTTCACTTACGTTCTGATTGTTTTTGCAGGCGCACAAGCCCATCAGCAGTACACCTGATAATATGATGATTTTCTTCATTTTATTCTATCATTTTATAAGTCCTTAGATTTTCGATTTCCTCTTTAATCTGCTCACCCCGACTTTTCATTCTGTGCTCTATGACGTCAAACGACTCAAAGTCAGAGGTGCGCACATAAGCCGTCTGCTGGCGATCTGTCTGATAGGCTTTCACCAATCGGGCATGAAGCGCCGCATCACGAGAAGCCGTCTCTGGTGGCATGAAATAGAGCATCAGGAAGCCAGCCACACACGCTGCTGCTACCCAGGGCCATAGTCTGATGGTGCGATGCGGACGAAACTCCTGGCGTGCCTTCGCCATCACATTCTGTTTCAGCGATTCCGATGCTTTGAACTCGCATTGCGGTTTCAGCATCTGCTCAATATCGTCAAAGTGATCTGTATTCATCTTTTTTCTCCTTTCTTCATCATCTGTTGAACATGCATGATAGCGTAGCGATAGCGCGACTTTGCCGTTGCTTCCGGGATATCCTGCAGTTCCGCTATTTGTTTGAACGTCAGGTCGTCATAACATTTCAGACGTACTATCTCCGATTGTTCCCTTGGCAAGGTATCCAGCAGTCGGTTCACCCTCAGGAACTCCTCATGAATCTGTTTGTCATGATCGCTCACCGCCACCTCCTTGGCTTGGTCGAGCAGTACAACATGCAGCGGTTTTCTGCGGAAGTAATCCGTGCAGGCATTACTGATGGCGCGGATAACGTACTGCTCCACATTGTCCACCCGCGTCTTTTCCCTCAACCTACGGAAGACACCCAGCAGCACCTCTTGCACCACATCCTCTGCATCTTCCCTGATGCCGATACGCATATACGCGAAACGGAAGAGCCAGTCTTGCCGTTCTGTGACAATCCGCTCCAATTCTGTGAGCAACTGTTCCGTTTCTTCGTTCATCGTTTTGAGGTTTTTACTTATTAAGACGCAAAGGTAAGAAAAAAGATTTAATGAATCACACTTTTTTTCAATCATCATAAAAAAACGGATGCTCTTCCGTGTTGAAAGCATCCGTTTCTTATTCTTACAGGTTCTTCTTAGGATAGAGGGAATCCCACCATGAGGCATCGTCCTTCAACCACTTCGGTCCTGACGGAAAACCCAACGACTGGGGATCCAAGATTGGTATCCTGTTTCCCTGCGGCGTCACCTCACTCACAGGCTTAGTCCTCATGATAATAGCCTATTTTCCGCATAAGGTGAACATCCCCGTAACGGTTTCCACACCTCAGCAGTGGACTTTAGTGGTGCGCATGACCAGATGCATGGGCCTCATGATGTTGGTTCTCACCTTCACCATCGGCTACACCTCCCTGGTTAGCGCCTTGAATGGCGGAGCCACCCCCGTTCTCATCCTATCTACCGTAGGTGCGCTCTTCGCCATCATCATCGTGTTCTGCGTTCTGATTCACAGGGCGAAATTGCCTGACGGAATCGACGGAATCAACGAAACAAGGTAAGACACTATCTATCAGCGAGATAAGTGCAGAGTATTAAAAATGCTCCGCAGTCCTTGGCCCATGTACAGGGCATTTCCAAGAACTTGCGGAGCATTTTTTTTAAGAAATTCAGGATTTCTGTGAGGTATTCATTGTTGTTTTACAGAAAAAACGAGATGAATATTTGGTTGTATGTGGGATTGATTGTAATTTTGCAGAAAATTTAGAATAGTATGGCTCGAAAGATTATCGTGGAGATGTAAATCATGAGGAAAGAAGAAATTATATCGTTAGTATTAATCATAGCAGCCGTAGTCGTACTGATTATTGGGCTTCAGATGGACTATGGCAGTGCTCGAAAATGGATGACAATACTTTCTTTTGTCTTGCTGGCACTGTCCTTGAATCCAAAATCGTTTTGGAAGAAAAAGAAAACCCAAATGGTTGAAGAGCCCGATGAGACGGAAGAAGATGAAGCGGAATACATAGAACTTCCCTCCGAAGTCCTCGTTGATAAGAAAGCCGTGAATCGTTCGGAAACCTATCTCACTTTTCAGGATAAGTTGTCAGATGTCTATTACTACATTCATTATGTTGACGGAGAGGCGTATGAAACCTATGCCAGCGAAATAGGATATCTCGTAAGAATTGATTACGATGAGTTAGATGATTCATACCAGACGATTGACGGTCTGTTTGAAGCCGTCGAGGCTGACGAGGTCTATGACAGTATCTATACTTTCTCGGCTGAGGACTTCATCTATATCAGAAAACGCTATCAGGACTGGAAAGTTTCATTAAGTCAGACAAGCAATGATGAGCCAGAACAGTCAGAGCCTGTCAACAGAGTTGGTAGGGCTGTGGCATACATCATGGTGGTTTCTATCTTCGCGTTTGTTTTGCTCGCCATTTCTCGGTTGTCATTTATATCTGAGGTGGATGGCGGAAATTATATCCTCATATTCATCATTTTAGGTGTTGTGTCGTTGTTAGCATTCTGGCAATCATTAAGGCCAGACGAATGGCTGAAATATAGAATCAAATGGCTGTCGGATAATGAAGAGCAGAAAATAGATGTCTTTGGTGGTGGAAAAGTCAAGACGTATTGGTCTATGGATCATGACAATCTAATCCAATATGAATATCGCCCAAAGCAAAAGCAGCTTGTCATCACCAAGACCATTCAGATTCCTCTGGACGATGTCAAAGAGGAGTTTGACAGGCGGCAGGAGGCATGCAAGGAATTTGCAGCCACCCACCCCTTCATTGAATTCTATGATGTCCCTTTCTTTGATTGGCTTGGCACATTCTCCTTTTCTTTCACAATTCCCAAGTCGAAGGCTACGAAGGCTGCGATGAAGGAACTGCAAGAATGGCTGTCGCAGCCCCTCTTTGATTCATCGAATGTCTGCGGATATTTCAAGTACAACGAGTATGGGGGCACGTTCTTCATCAAATATCAGAATTGCCACCTCACCCTGCTTGTCTTTGTACGCGAAGACGGCACGCAAGAGGTCTTTGACCCTAACGTCAATACCCTCAGCGATGAGACGTTGTCAGATGAAATCAAGGATTTCTACGTTGATTTCGAGGAATTCTATTGCTGGAGAATAAAAGAGGAGCATAGGATAGATGCCAGCGAGTGGCCGATCTGATAATCATGGACAGAGCAACGTTTGAAAGTCAGAAAGCATTTGCTGGAGAGAAGAAACCATCAATGCAACGGCGCTGTGTGGACAACGACTACACGGCACGGAGGATGTATATGGTGACGATGGTGACTGAGGAGCGGAAGCCGCTTTTTGGCAAGGTGGTGGGACGTAGCGAGGCTGTGGAACCGTCGGCCGATGCACCACATATAGAGCTTTCGACGTTAGGGCAGGCCATAGAACATATTTGGCTGACGATGGGAAACTATCATCCTGAGGTGAAGGTGATAGCTCTTCAGATGATGCCCGACCATCTGCATGCTGTCCTTTTTGTAAAGGCTCAGATGGCGAAGCCCTTGGGGAAGGTGCTGTTAGGCGTTAAGCAGGCTTGCAACCAGGCATTCCGCGAGTTGATGCCTGTACAGTTTGTTGCTGTGGCACAGCAACACGCACAACAAGCACGGAGCAACGGCCTGCTCTTTGCAAAGGGCTTCAACGACCAAATCCTGATGAGGGAAGGACAGCTGGAGCGATGGCTCAACTACCTGAAGGACAACCCAAGGCGCCTGCTGATGAAACGCGAGAACCCAGACCTCTTCCGTGTACAGAGAGGCTTGACATACGCAGGGCTTAGTTTTTCAGCCATCGGCAACCGCTTCTTGTTGGAACGCCCAGTGAAGCTGCAAGTGCAATGCTCAAGAAAAATCACGGAGGCCGACCTGCAGGCTAAACTCACAGAGTGTCTGAGAGCAGCCCGTCTGGGAGCCGTGCTTGTATCACCAGCTATCTCGCAAGGCGAAAAGACCATTATGCGAGCCGCCTTTGAAGAAGGACTCCCCCTGATTTACCTGCAAGAGAATGGCTTTACGGATTTGGCAAAGCCAGGCGGAAAGCGCATGGAGGCTTGCGCCAAAGGTCAACTACTGATTCTTGCCCCATGGGAGCATCATAACGAAAAACTAACCATCAAGCGAAATCAATGTCTAGAACTGAATGAAATGACAAGGTGTATTTGTACGGACATAAAATAAAGGAAGGGACGCAAGATTTCCGTCAGCTAGCCCCTCACACATAGCCCGATGACTATCAATGGCAGTACAACCCAAAGGAAAATCCATAGGCCAACGAAGCCCCACCTCCACGTTGCCTTACGATATTTGGTCTTGTCAAAATGCTTCCAAATAGCATCCTCCCGCTTATAAAAATAACAGCGCATGAGATAATCCATCAAGCCAGCACCTATTGCAAGGGCGATGAACCCTATAGATATAAAAGAAGGATTAATCAGAGGCAGAATCAGAGACATACTTAGGAGAATGATCCAAAGAATGGGCATCATTATAAACTCCACGCCAAATCCTCCTGCATCTACTGCATAATACAGGAAATCGAAAAAATTGATTTTTATCTTTTTCTTTTTACGCATTTGTCCATCGTCAGTACAAGCGCCGTTCTTACAGATGCTTCTTCGGATAGAGGGCGTCCCACCATGTGGGGTCGTCCTTCAACCAACGGGCGAACCACGCCATCTGGGTGGCCAGCCATTTCTCCTTCTTAGAGTATTCGAGGATGTGATGATTCTCACCTTTTACCTGCACAAGGGCCACCTCACGACCGAGGAGTTTCAAAGCAGTAAACATCTGCAGACTCTCTACCAGAGGCACATTCGTATCAGCATCGCCATGCAACAGGAGTAGAGGTGTATGAATCTTATCGGCGTTGAACAGCGGACTCTGGTCCACATACAACTGACGGTGGCTCCAGGGATAGCTGTTGGCCATCGACACCTCACTATAGTTATAACCCCAGTAGCCCTGTCCCCAGTAGCTGGTGTGATTGGCAATACCAGCATGACTCACAGCAGCAGCGAAGATATCCGTCTGCGTCTGCAGATACTGCGTCATGAAGCCACCATACGAGGCACCCATACAACCAATCTTTTCCTTGTTGATATAAGGATGCGCCTCACAAATCTTCTTCGTGCCCTCAATAATATCCTCAGCAGGTCCACGACCAGCGGTATTCACGTGGCGCGAAGCCCACTCCTGTCCGAAGCCCGTGGCACCACTGGGTTCAATGATATAGGCCACATAGCCCAGCGAGTTCCAATATTGAGGAGCATAGGGCGATTCAAAATAACGGCTCACAGGTGAACAACCACCGTAGTAATACACAATCATCGGATATTTCTTTGAGGCATCAAAATCCTTTGGCAGATAAAGGCGACCATAAACGGTGTCACCCTTAGAATTCGTAAAGTTCCAGTCCTTGCAGATACCAATCTCGGCATCACCAAGGGCAGTCTTGCCATCGAAGAAGAGTTGAGAGTTGAGAGATGAGAGTTTAGAGTTGGCTACCGCCTTTGAATTGAGTGTCATCACATAGGCCGAGGCGGGCTCCATCGTCTTATACGAGAGATAGCCTACCACGGATGCATGTGCTGCCAAATCATAGCGATAGGCATAGTCGCCCTTGATAGGCAGTTTGGTTATCTTGCCAGTCTTGGGGTTCAGCACAAACATATTCACATAGTCACGATCCTCTGCCGTCAGATAAATCTGACCGTCGGCCAATGACCAGTCAACATTTTCTATAGAGGGGTCAAAATCCTTCGTCAGCGGTGTCACCTTCTTCGAAGCGATATCATAAAGAAACAATTCGTACTCCGTCATGCTTGGTGTCACGTTCTCGGGCAACTGACAACCAATACGGTTGAACGCCTCCGGATTACCCCTGAAGAGAATCTGGGTGGCATCAGGCGAGAAAGAGCAGCCGCCAAGGAATCCCTCACCCTGCAACACAGTATCCATCTTCAGCGTCTGAGCATCCATGATATAGACGTCCTCCACTTCGGTAGGACGCTTTGCCAAACGTGAATATGACGATACTATCAGCAGTTTCTTACCATCCTGAGAGATATCATAGAGATGCTCGCCCTTATGACCAAACGTGATGCGCTGACAGATACCCGTCTTCAAATCATATTTCTTCAGGTAGTTGCGTGAGCGCCAACCAGGCTGACGGTCATCCATCTCCAGCACCTGGTAAACATCTGCATCCTCCTTTGGACCTTCCTCGCTACACGAGATAATCAGATAATCCTCCGTTGGACTGATCACATAACTCTCACGTGGAATATCGTAGGCCCACTGTGTGCGCTGTCCCGTCAACGGATCCACCTTGAAGAGCACGCGCTTATCCCCCTGATATTCTTCCTCGATATAGGCAGTAGAGCGTGGCATCCACGTCACATTTTTACTCAGATAGCGCAACAAACGCTGCGACTTCACCTCACGCAGTTCGTAATCCCAACGGCTATTACCACCACGTGCCGTAGTCTGGTAAGACACCACCACGTATTTTCCATCTGCAGAGAGCGAGATACCACGCACACGTTTACCATCCGTCAGGTCGTGCACCATGTAGGGATGCTTCTTAGAGAGTGTAGGTACCACCTCACGCGACATATCCATCGTCACCTGTACGCTGTCGGTATCCGACGGTTCTGCCAGGTATTTGATAGCCAGCGTGTGATGCTCAGGCGAAAGTTTCACCTCTCCCCCAGCCTCCTGACCGTCAACAAACAGCTTATAGTTCTTCGGACCTTTCACGCTGACCGAGCCCTTCACGTAGTCCTTATTATTCACAAAGAAAGAAAGGATGCCAACGCTCTTGCTGTCTTTCAGCGATGGAAGCACCTTCCCGCTGAACACGGTGGTAGGCTCTGCAGAGAGTGCCAAGCCGCCCAACAAGCTCTTCTCATCAAACTTTCTTCCGTTCACATCCACGGAATCCATACCAACAGGAGCCTGCACAGCAAAGGGACCTGCCATGTTAAACTCCGTCACCGTTGTCTTCACCTGCGCCCCAGCATTCAGGACACCTGCTGTCAGCGCTATCAGAATAAAAGATTTCTTCATACTACTTAATGGTCTGTTTACGAGGTGCAAAAGTACAAAAAAAATCTGATTATCCTACTTTATATGTTCAATAAATTCTATTTCTACAATACGCAGCTCACTCTTTGTCTCTCCACCGTTCCTGGCTTTGAACAAATCCAGCTCGCCAGCGACAGGTTGAGCCAACTCCGTTATTCCTCCAAAAGCATCCTTATCCTTACCGGCACCTTTCAGACGGATGGTAATTTCGTTGGTCTTCACACGCTTGGTAGGTGTCAGATGAATATAACCCAGACTACGTTCTGTCTCACCGCTCCAGATAAGCTGTTTGCCAGCATACACCTCTATCGGATAACTGCGCAGACGCCAACCGGTCAGCTTCAGGCAAATATCATCAACAACCGTTTTCTTCGCCAGTTTATAGGTTATCCAAGCCGTAGAAAGTCGTCCGTCGTTTTTCCATTCCGACAGTTCATTATCATCATAGCTGCGAATGGCATGCTCACTATCATAGCCAGCCTTAGCCGACACGATTTCTATACCACGAGCCAGCTCTTTGTATGAAGGAGTTATCGGTGTTTCTCCTCTGTTTAACTGACTGCTCAGTTTTCCCGACTTTACAAAATCAGTTTTTTTACTCTTCACTGAAACATACGCAGGTTTCACGACATCGGCATAGGCAGAAAGATTAATACTACCAGCGTTCGTAGTGGTACGTAGCAGCACTCGATTCACGCCGCATTCCACGGGTATCGACATTGCATCAGTTTCTATGCCGCCAATCCATCGGGCCTCACCCCATAATGAAAAATGTATCATCCGATTATCCAACGGGCAACGACGTCCCTGCTTGTCAACCACCTCTACCTGAACTAGTACCATATCAGCACCATCGGCCTTAATGCCCTGCGGATTCTCAATGGTAGTGAGTTTCAGCTGATACGGTTCGCCCACAGTTTCCAGTTGATAGCGACTGCCATCAGAGCCTACAGCCTCCAACATGCCAGGTTCAAACCCCACGTTGTCAAAACTAAAGAGATAGCGATAGCTCTGCTTACCCTTACCCAGCGATTTGCCGTTAAGGAACAGTTCTACACTGTCAGCCGTCGATACCACATATACAGGTTTCACTGTATGAGCAGGATAGTTCCAGTGTCCTACGATATACGTCTTTGCCTCTTCTGGTTCCACCCATCCGTTCCACATCACCTGATGAGCAAAGAAGGCATCCTTAGGGATGCGCATGGCATCCACAACACCACTGGTACGATAATGTTTCTCGCCACGATGATGGGTATTCGTATCAGAGAAGACGATTTTCACCCCGCCAGAAGAGACACGGGTACCCGTGCCGGGACGCTCACGCCAGTAGTCATACCAGCGACGCACCATCTCCACGGCAAACTCATCCATATTATGATTATACTCATTAGCAGGCTTACCACGATACAACGGACCGTCACCTTCTTTATGAAAAGGATAACTCTGCTCATCCCAGTATTTGCGCAAGCCCTCATCACGACAGTATTCCATCGCCCACATGGGGTGCTTCTTACTTTTGTTGATATAGAGCATCTCGCCACCATACTCAGCCTCATCGATATCGAGCATCTCACGACTGCCAATGGCTCGTCCGCCATAAGGATCGTACTGATTACGGATAGCCTTCATTTCCAGCATGTGTTCACGACTGATACTCTCGTTGCCACACTCGTAGAAAAGTATTGAAGGGTTGTTGCGGTTATAAATGATGGCATCACGCATCAGGGCCGTACGCTGCTGCCAACGGGCGCCATCCACATCCTTCTCAGCATCGCCAGCAGGCATGGCCTGTGGCAATCCCACACGGTCACAACTCTCAATATCCTGTTTCCATGGCGTCACATGCATCCAGCGCACCATATTCGCCCCACTCTCTACCATCATGCCGTTTGAGTAATCGCTCAACCATGCCGGCACACTGATGCCTACACCCGGCCACTCATTCGAGGTGCGCTGGGCATAGCCATGCACCATCATCACGCGGTCGTTCAGCCAAATTTTTCCTTCGGCAAAGCGTGTTTTACGGAAACCGGTGCGGGTAGCAACGAGGTCGACAGTTTTGCCATCGACAAGAAGTCCCGTTTCCACCATATACAGATACCCATACCCCCATGACCAAAAATGCAGATTGTTAACAGACTGCTGTATTCTTACAGTACGTGTTTCGCCAGGCTGCATGGTAATGCGATCGCCATGGAAACGGGCTACTTCTTTACCATCCATATCAAGCACTTTGGCAAAGAATGTAAACGAACGGGGCTTGACGTCATCGTTGCGAACCTGCGATTCGGCATGGATGGTTGCCTGGTGATTGGGTATGTCGAAATCGGTAGCATAGATATAGGTACCTGTTGTGCCTAAGTTACTATACAAAGGCAGGGTCTGATAAAGTTTACCGGTAATATGCAGCCATACGTTCTTAGGCAGACCACCATAGTTGGCATTAAAGTTATTGTCGTTCCATTGGTAGCGGCTATCCAATATCCTATCGCGGTACTTCCAATTATTGTCGCAACGCACGGCTATCACGTTCTGTCCTTCTTTAATATAAGGTGTCAGATCAAATCCGAAAGCCATCACGCCATTATCCGAGAAGCCCACCTTCTGTCCGTTCACCCATACGTCGGCACCCTGACGGGCACCCTCGAACTCAATGAATAACTTAGAACTGAGAGGTGAGAACTGAGAGGTATGATTACTTCTATAGGCAGGATCTGCGCTTGTCTGGTTAACATAGCTCTCAGTTCTCAGTTCTCCGTTCTCAGTTAAAACGAACGTCTTGCGATACCAGCAGATGGTATCCGTCAAGTCCACAATATCCTTGCGGAACGCCTCGTTACCATTGAAGGCATATGGCAATGTCACCGGCTGCCATTGTCTGTCATCGAACTCTGGCTTCGACGCCTCTGCATAATCGCCTACTGCCAATCGCCAGTCGCCATTAAAGTTAATTTTCTGACGCTTCGTTGCCTGCATGCCTACTGCGAGCATCAGCAAGACGATGCTTAATACTATTTTGTGCAAAATTCTCATCTTCATCACTTTACAACCACTTTACGTCCGTCTAAGACAAATAAACCTTTTTTTGTTTGTGTGTTTACATTACGTCCCAGGAGGTCATAAGCCCCACTTTTTGTATTTTCCACTTTACCTCTCACTTCCTTTACGCCAGTTGGTAACTCGTTGGTGACAACAACACTTCCTGACTCTTGACTGAGACCACCGGCCTCATTGGCAGCACGAACAGTATAGGCGCCAGGTTCAGTTACATCATAGGTTGGACTAGTAGTAAAGGCTACGACACAACCATCCTTACAGATAGCCCAAAGCAAGGCATAGTCACTGTTGTCCCATGAGAGTGTAGAACCTTTCAGCGTTACATTTGCGGGTACAGGCGCCTGCTCGGTTGTCAGCGAAGGCTGCCAGTCGCCGAAAGTATTAGTCATATCGCCGATGACTGCAGCCTCATCATCTGTCAGGATGGGGCTGTTGGGTGTCCCATTAATAGTGATGGCACGCTGGCTCAGGTCGATGGCAGCACCATTAGCATTCACGGAATGGTATTCCGCAAAGCGTGTTGGCCCGTTGTTCCACTCATGCCATCCTGTCTTGGCGGGCTGCGCCTTCATGGTGGTATTAATAAAATAGGTCTCAGCAGCAGCCGTCCACGCACGTCCCAGATAGTAGGTGCCATCAACATCGCTCTTACCACCCTCAATAGTGCAATCCTTGAACACATACCCATACTTGCTGTTGCCCTGCGGAGCCACAATATAGCCGCCTTTCTCGCACATGATGATATCCACCATATTAAAGAACACGTCACCCGAACCACAGATAAAGTCAGTACGACCACGGATAACACCGCCCTCAAAATAGTAGGCACCGTCTTGTTTATTCGATACATAAGTATCCTGATATGCCCAGATGCAGGCATCCTTGAAGATGGTATGCGTAGAATAGTCGTGAAGCACGATATCTCGACCGTGAGCATCACCCATCGATGATTTCAGCGTCAGGTTCTGGAAATAGCTGTTGACAGCCGAACCCTCGATAATAAGGACGTCGCCCTTGCCAATACCTTCCAACGGACAAGCCTGGCCGAATCCATTATCCCATGTAGCAGCTGGTGTATGGTTAGTAATCACGACCCCTTCCATCGACTCACCGATAAAACTGGTATTGGCTGCTTTCAGGTACGAGCGTGGGTCGTCGTATTCCTTACCGTCGCCACCCGTGGTCTTACCATTAGTATCAAATACATAATTACCATTCTTGATGAATACACGATAGCGCACGTTCTTGTCAGCACGGCTATTGGCAGCAGCCAGTGCCTCGCTGATGGTACCGTTATCAGGTACAATAAAGTCATAAAGTCCCTTTGCAACAGTTGGACGCTGCATCGTTGTGAAGGTAATGCTTACAGGCTCTGCAAGCTTGTTTCCAGAGCGGTCCTGCACATAGTTGGCTGGCATGGTAAAGGTATACTGTTTGCCATAGTCCAGCATACTGTAGTCGAAGCTCACACTGCGACTGCTCCATACAGGCTGCAGTTCCTTGCCGTCAAGCATAGCTTTGCCGACTCCCTCTACAGCCGTAATACGCTCGTCAAACGAAATGGTAATCTTTCCTGTCGCACTAATACCTGTAGCATGATCAGCAGGAATCGTAGCAGTAACCACGGGTGCCTGTTCATCAGCTTCAACGACAGCCTCACCAAGAATAAAGACATTGCCCACGCCACTCTCAGAATGGTCGCAATAATCCAGTCCGTCAAATTGTTTATCGAAAGGATAGTTGGTATTGTAGACCTCATCACCAACACCCGTGATGCGAATGACCACACGCTCCTGCCCCATCGCTTCACTTGGCAATACCAATTCAATAGGGTTGACAGCATTGGCTGTTACATCCCAAGCTTCCTTCAATTCCGTAAATTCTGCACCATTAACAGAGATTAGCGCCTTGTATTTCTTGGTGGCAGCATTCTTGGCACACATATCTGCCGTAAAGGTAGCAGCCGTGAAGCCCTTTGTTGAGAACTGATACTGGAAGGCGATGTCGCTGGTGCGATAGCCATTCTGATAAAGACCATTGATAGCACTAATCACCACACTCTCACGGTTTCGAACCACTGGTGTACCACCATCCTTCGTATAGCACAGCGAACCGTCACTCATCTTTACCACACTACTTATGGCATTACGCTCACTATCCCATGTCTCATCAGCAGCAAAAGGATAGCCAGCAGTTGTTGTATAAGCATAACTCTGATTGCTGCTGGCATCAAATACGGCAATAAAATCCTGTACTTCGTAGTTGGCCACCAACTCCATGTCACCATTCACCGTGAGTTCACGTTCTTTCAGGGCGTTGGCATTCTCATTGGCATCAGTCCAGGAGAGAAACTTCAGTATCTTCGATTCATTGGCAGTGGCCACAATCTTGGTTCCGGCCTCGTACTGACCATCATGTTCATTGGGCGACAATACAACACTACCCATCTGACGTTCTGCATCATTAGTTACCTTTGTCGTAACCTTATATACAGGCACAGACTCAAAAACCGCCTTCACGGTCTTCTCAGAATCCATGGTGACTGTGACAGTAGGCTCAGAACTAATCACTACACCCTCAGCATCCTGCCACTCCTTAAAACGATAACCGAAGTTCTTCGTTGCTTTCAGCGTTACTACCGTACCCTCCTTAAACTGTTCCATGTCAGGCTCACGACTGATATTTCCGGCCTCAACAGATGGTACTACCTGTGTATTCAAGGTGTATTTCGTCACCTGCGCAGCAGCACCGACCAGCTGTCCCTCAATAACGACATCCGAGATACCCATTGACTTGGTCTTACCCAAACCGAGGAAATAGAAACTCAGTTCCAGAGGCTTTTCCGCCGTAGCCGTAATACCATCAACAGGTTCGCTGAATGAAGCTATATCAAGATTCTTGCCGCCACGGTTTACAGCCGCATTCTCTACCAGCACCACCTCTTCGTCACCAGCCTTTACGGCAGCACCGATATTACCACCATCCGTACCATAGCGGGCAGCCTTAAAACCCACCTTTGAAGGGACGAAAGTGAAACCATCCTCAGGAGTGAGTGTCAGCTTGAGTGCATTATCGTCAACCCGACTACTGCTAAGACTGCCCGCAGTACCGTTATAAATCTTAGTCTGATTTGTCTTGTCATTGTTCTGGCCTACATACTGGATAGTTCCATCAACAGTCAAAGCCGAACCTGCCGACCATTTCTTAGCGGCAAAACCAGCACTCAGCGTTTCAGGGGAAAACACGACATCATCACCCTGAGCCAGTCCGCCCTTGTCAAGGGTATAAGTGACAGAACCCGTGACGTTCACGCCAGCAGCATCTTTCACCTGACCGCCTACACCGACATCAGACACACATATCCACCTGCCATTATCCACGTTTTTCGACCAGGGATAGACACGGATGAGCAACTTGTCACCCTCGTCCACCTTGATGACATCGTCAGAAGTAATTTCGTTCCATGTACTGGTAAGCACAGCAGACGAGAAGATGGTCTTTCTGGTAACAAAACCATCGGTAGAATAATAGACATGACACTGGAGGGTGCCCCCACCCTGTGCCTTGATTTTCATAGCCAGACTGTTGATATCAAGTTTCTTGCCCTCAGGGGCGGTCACAGCAAACTGTACATACTGATTAGGCGAGTCATCGATACCTGCAGAAGACCATGCACCTGTTTTCCCATCGGGAGCTATGAGGGCACCGTAGCCGTTCACATTGCCATATTTGCCTAGACCTTCCAATTTAGCCGCTGTAGCTACGACATTTCCCGTAACGGTTGCCTCATCATTAGGAACCATGGGCCAGGAAACAGAAAAAGGCTCGCCTCCGCCCAGTTCTATCACATTAACTGTGACGGGCACTTCAATACTCTTTGTGCCCTGTGTGGCAGTAACAGTACCATTGAACTTCCCCACAGCAGTGAGCGACACGCGGGCATAGAAAGTCTTGATGAGTGAACCGTTCTGATAGTTCACCTCTAAAGAGTTCTGCCAGTTCTGCTTATCGGTGGAGAGCATGATGCCTTCCGTAGCAGCAACATTCACCGTACCTGCAGCTGGTTCCAGTCCCAGTCCGCTAAGTGTCAGTTCCTTCATAGCCGTCTTACCCAAGTAGCCCTCACCCATATCAACAGGAGCGGGAGCTATAGAGAGTTCTGTAGGAATCACGATATCATCAGCAAGGATACCTTTTTCCTTCATCAGCTGTGCACAGAGACGGGCTGCTGTCAGCGCACCTGTCAGGTTATAATGGGTGTTATCCTTCTCAGCACCTTTGTCAAACAAAGCCGCATAGCATTTGTCATACGTTCCATAACTCTCGTAAAGTTCCTTCGTGGCGCTGGTCATATCAATGAAAGCAACATTCAGTTCAGAAGCTAGTTGCTGCATCTGATAACCATAGTCCATCGTATGATCAGAGGCGGCAATCTTCTGTCCCGTATTCAGTTGTCCGTCGATGATGGCATCAAACTTATCACCTAAGTCATGACGACCAGGACGGGTAATTTTGTTGTCACTTCCAAAGTAGCAACGACATACAGCCGATACGAGGACAGGCGTTGCCCCTTTCTCCTTCACAGCATCGACAATCTGCTTCAAGCACTCCTTATAAGTGGTCGAGGGCGTAGTGCCTCGGCCGTCGCTCTTCACGGCAGTAGCATTCGTGACATCACCTTTGGCGGCGTAATAAGCCCGCAATTCCAAGTTATCCACACCATTATATTTCTCGTCGTTATGGGCAAACTGAATGAGCACATAGTCGCCTGCCTCCACATTATCCTTCGCATTATTCCATAACTCCATATAGCCGGCACGAGAGTCGCGCCCGCCCTTGGCGTAGTTGACCGATGTCCAGCTGTTGGTCAGGAAGTTTCCGAAATACATACCCCATCCACGGGTATTCGTAGCGTTCTCGTCATAAGTAGCCATCGTAGAATCACCCAAGGTGTGCACCTTCTTGGCGCTGCCTACTATCGCACATAGCATCAGCAATAGCGCCAATAAACCGTAAAATTTTGATTTCATTGATTAGTTTTTTTAATTAGTAATTGGTCTTGCGAATAATATTGATACCTCTCTTCATCTTCAACACCTTTGTACGGATCATGACAATTGAGTTATTCTATTCTTATGATCTGCGATGTTTTACCACCCCTGACCACATAGGTGCCAGAACGAAGCAAGCCTCTGACAGCTGTATAAGGCATTTGGGTATGGAGGAGGATGCCACCGACCGTGTAAACATCAACAAGGGTTTCAGGGGAGATGACAGCATTGATGCCGCTGGCGATGGCCGTGACGCGCAACTTGCCATCTGTAAGCAGCGTCGATGCATCCAGCTCGTAGCCAACGCCGCCATCGTCGACTTTCACGATGAAGTTGCCCGAATGCGTGCCGCTAACTTTGTAGACCGTAATCTCATCGCCGACTTGCAAGTGACGCGTATTTGGAATGACTACGAGAATCGTGTCGCCCTCATGCTTCAGACTGCCTTTCACGATAAGACAGGTGTTGCCCGATGCTTTCAACTGACAGAGCGTAGTGCCCCCCTGTTTCAGCGTCAGGTTCTGAACGGTAGCCGTGCCAGTGATAACACCCTTTGCAGCGACGGTAACGAGTCCTGTGGTGATGGGGGTGGCGGTGGTATTGCTGAGTTCCAGCGTGCCGCCGTTAACAGTGACAGGCGATGTACTGCCAACTGTCTTCAGCGTCAGTCTGCCTGTGCCTTCCTTGGTGACGGCCTTACCCTTAAGGAGTCCCGCAAACGTCATGTCCTTATTAAGATAGCCTATCTGATAAGTGGTCTGTCCCTCCAGCACGCCGTCGGTAGCTGTTCCGCTGATGGCGCCAATCTTCAACGTGGCGCTCTGCTGGTTGCCACTGCCGCTTGCATAGTGAGCAATATAGGTGTCAGCATCAACCTTCAGCGTGGCCTTCGACATATCGGTAACGTTGGTCATCAGGCGCCACTGGTTGCCAGAGGCTGTCAGCACGCCCTCATAGTCTTTGAAGTCGAGACCGATGTCGCAGCGCACATATTTCGATACAAGCGTAAGGTTTCCCTTTCCCTTTACGCTACCGTTTATTTTTCCACGCGAGGAACCTACTATCTTGTTGCTGGTCCCCTCCTGTACGGTAACGACGTGATTGAAAGTGGGTACGGTGGACGTGCTGTTCACATCAATCTGATGCACCTCGCCGCCACAGAGCAGCATGGACGATCCGCTCTTTCCGAAGGTAGCGTTCCAGGCGCCCTGTGCCACGATACCCTTTTTCACGATGAGCCCTGCAAAGTTGTTCGCGCCGCCATAAGAGAAGTTCAGTTGTCCGGCTCCATCCTTGACCAGATAACCGTTGCCGCTTACCTGACCTTTTAACGACAATGAACTGTTAGTCTGTGCTATACGGATGGTGGCGGTATCGGTAAGAGTAATCTGGCGGTCGGTACCCATATTGTCCTTTGAGAGAACGAGTGTTCCGCCGTTTAGCTGCAGGTTGCCTTTCTCGGCCGTCGCAGCTCCGAGCGCACTTTTCTGTCCGCCGTCGTAGAAGTTGGGAACGGTCAGTGTGCCACCATTCACGATGGTCTTGCCTGTATAGTCGCTATACTTCATATTCATCGTGACGCTGGCATCCTTGTTGACAGTGAGACCACCCTCGCCGCTGAGTCCGCCCTCGCCGCTAAGCGTGTAGGTTCCACTGTCGAAGAAAACACCGTTGGTGACCATCATCTCGTTGACAGTAATATTCTTCTGTTGTGCCTGCGCATTAAAGACAACGGCATCGCCAGCCACAAACGATGTTACATCGGTGGTCATGAAGTTCTTGGCCTTATAGTCCCATACCTTGTCTTCATTGCCTGTCCACACGACATTTTCTTGTGGAGCACGAGTATCATTGAACACCAAGACGAGGAACTTGTCATCGCGAACCATGAGGTCGTAGTTGACGCCTTCCAGTCCGCGCACTTTCAGTTTCGTCACGTCGCAGATCAGGTTACCGCTACAATGGGCTAACACACATTCACCGGCACCCTTGTCTTCAAAACTGATTGTGATATAGTTTGTGCCCTTGAAGGTAAGATCACCCTCTACCGAGAGGTGATCCGTATCACGTTTGCTGAATTCCAGATAGACATTGCCGGGTAGCGTCATGCTCTTTCTCGACACCATCCGTTCAGGCGCTAGTCGGCAGCCCTCATAGTTCAGAGCGCCCTCGAAAGTGATTGTATCTTGAAGGATGGCATTACCGCTCAACGTACCACGTGCCCGCAGTTCCACGGGTCCGGCTATCTCGCCGTTGACGCAGAGCACGCCTTCGCTGATGAGGTTCTTGCCAGTATGTCCCAGGTTACAGTTGAACGTTGTCGTTCCCTGCATCGACTTAACGAGCTGGCCATTGCCTGTTGTACCTGTACCATTAAATGTATAGTCGTGACCACGAGGATTCATCAGATAAAGCATCGTTGGTTCATGATTCACGGTTATTGGTTCACTGTTATTTCCCTGCAGGTCGAACATGACACTCTTGCCGCTGGCCATCTGGTTACGCACATCGGCCTCAAACACAGGAGGCAGCGGCGGCATGGGCATTCCGCCGCCGAGGTAGAAGCCCGTGTTGGGATGCTGGTAGTAGCCGCGAGTAGTACAGTCACTACTGTAATGAGGGTCCTGCTGCAAGCAGTAGATGCTATTGTTAGTGGGCATGGCGGTGGTATAGCCCACCAGACCCGTGCTACTACTTTCGTTCTGTTTGGCCAGGATTATCTCCTCACGCCAGTCGCCCATGATGTCGCCCATGAAGGCAGGGCGCGTGCCCGTGCCTCCATGCGAAGCCCAGTTGCTCTCCTGCGAGAACTCTGCCAGACGGTCGCCCAGCACCTTCGACACCATCATGTTGGTACCCCAGCCGCTGCCGCCGGGTGAGTTGATCCACTCGCGCTGCAGGTCGCCATCCCACCAGCAACCTTCATACATCGAACCCGTGCGCGTCTGCCCGGTCTTTTCGCCCTTGCAGTCATACACGAACTCATCTGCATAGCTCAGTATCTCATAGCCCTTATGCGAGGCATCTATGTCAAGACAAGAACCGCGACCTACGTCATAAACAGAGGGCAGATACCACTCCTTGATATGCTCGGCCGTCCTGGCATCGTAGAGACACTGTCCCAGCAGGGCGCTCTGTTGAATGGAAAAGCCCTCCAGCCCCGGACGGTCGGGGTCGATGTCGCTGATAACAAAACGGTCGCCGTGAGCCAGACCAGTGGATACGAACCTGCCCTGTGCCGGATTCACCCCGTAGCTGCCCGTCCACAGTTCGTCGCATCCGTCACCATCGCCGTCCAGAATGCGAATCTGGTGGAACTCGGCACAAAGGGGCTGCTTGTCGTTGGCACTCCAGGTATGACTATGGTGCCAGTTGCTTGCAGTCGCGTTAGTCCAGTCAAAGTCCCAGGCCAGCACATAGACATGGTGTAGGCCTCCGCTCTCGCGGTCAGCACACTCCATGACGAGCGACGGGTGGATGCCGTCGAGGTAGGCTATGCCGTAGTGACCCTCCATAGCACCGTAGCCAAAGCTCATGTAACTGCTGCGGTTGTCGCGACCATAGCTGTCACGACCGTCGTTCAGCGTGGCGTAGTTGGCTTCGGCATAATATTTCTCCTCGCCAGTCAGTCCGTCGATGATGCTGATGTACATCGGCGGGTTACGCTTCATCTGTGTGCGGTAGTCCGTGATACCGTCGCCATCAGTATCGGCCGTATTGCTGCCACCCACGTATTTGCCCCAAGCCTCCTGCTGTTTATTCCAGAAGCGGGTGCCGTCACTACTGCGAATGATGACTTCACAACGACCGTCACAGTCGATGTCCCACGCCACGACCATATCGTTCTGTCCACTACAGATATTCACATTCGGCCCCATATCTACCGTCCACAGGAGTTCACCCGAGAAGCGGTATGCCTGAATTTTGTGTGAAGTAGTTGCCGAGTTGTCGCCGCCTTCCTCATTATCAGCAGCACCGGCAAACAATCGGTCTACCACCACGGCGTCATATTCGCCGTCGCCATCAGTATCCATGGGCCAACAGAATTTTGTACGATAGTCGTTACGACGTATCACCTTGTCGTCGAAATCAATGTTCAGCCACACATTGGCCCACGGCTGAGTCTTGTAGAGGAAAGGCTTGCTCATCTGGCCCTCTACGCCCTCGGGAGTGATAGCGGTTACGGCATACTCTGTATTGTTTGTCAGCGACGTGGGCTTATAGTTAGTCACTGTCAGGGGTGTGCTGTTCATTTTCGTGAACTGCGTCGTACCCTGTGCGCGCTTATACACATTATAAGTGGTACCCTCAGGCTCCTGTGCCAGTTTGCGCCAAGAGATAAGACTGCCAGTGCCACCCGATGAGGTGACACTACGGCCTCCTGAGCGATAAACGGCCACCACGCCACGGTCTAATGGTTGCCTGAGCCGCTGAGCCGAGACAGGATGGATGAAAAGGACAAACAGTAAGATAGCAAAAATAAGTAGTTGTTTCATTTTTTTGATGTAGTAGTTAGTTTGCGGTTGCAAAGGTAAGAAAAAAAATGATATCATCCCAATTTATTTGTAACAAATTCGTAAGAATAAGGGGACGCGCCTGCTCTTGACAGACACAGTCCCCTCCTCATTACTAACTTACTAACTTTAAACCTTATTGAACTAAAACCTTTTTTATTTTTCCATTGCTCATGCGAATAATATTGATACCTCTCTTCATCTTCAACACCTTTGTACCTGATGTAGTATAGATGACAGATGGATATTCAGCATTTGTAGCAGATTGAGGAGCGACACCTGTTATCACCTTATTAGCCGTTTCCATAGCCTCACGGATGGCGGCAATGGCAGCAAGCGTAGCCGAAGCATTGTCCTTATCAACCACCTCGTTCAGAGTTGCATTGATAGCATTTCTCTGTTCTTCCGGCAACTCTTCATTACCCAACAGTTCATTAGCTTCCACCACCGTTTTTTCGTAGCACTCGGCTATCGGTTCAGCCTCCATGCCAAGGAAGGTGAGGCGGAAATTATCCCAGATAGACCAACGGTCTGTAACGCTGGCATCCAAAGAGCGGATGCCTATACGCAACTGTCCATTCCATACCACTCCCACAACACTATTCTCATAAAGACCGGCAGAGAATGCCTCCGATGCCGTCTTCATAGAGTTAGGCACCACCTTGCCATCCGTCATCGCATAGGCATTATCCTCTTTATAGAAGCCCTCTTCCTGAGCCTCATCATAGATATTCTTCACGAGCGTTTCATTGGTATTGGCATAGATTGCAGTCATAACCTGTGCCGTTCCATTGTGCCACTCGGGCTCAGCCTCAACATTTGAAGCGGTGCGGTAGAAAGCCTGTGCATCCAGACGATAGACACCATTAGGCAATGATACCACCTGATAGAAATCGAAGTTCTGGTTCCAGCGTTCCACATTCTGGTTTGTTGTCATACCACCAGCAGATGGGGTACCCAGTTTCTTATTATAGCTCCAGCCATTCATACCATTATCAAAGTTGGGGTTCTGGAGTTTTATTGTTGCGTCAGCGCCTTTGGCCATACCATTGTCCACCACATTCTGAATCAGTTGGTTCAGGAAAGCCTTTTCCGCGATGATTTCCTCTGTATTCAGCGTACAGTGTTTCAGGATATACCCAGACGTACCGTTAGGATACAACTCATCAGGCTCGTCTTCCATCTCAATATAATCGCACAGTATATCAAACTCGTCTCCGGCATACGCACCTTCCCTTACCATCTTACGACCTTCTTCCCACAAAGACTGATAGGCCGCATAAGCCGCGATATCAGCCTTAATGCTATCGTAGAGTAGTGTGAATTTAGGTAACTCAGCAGCCAGCTGTTCCTGTTCAGTTGCATTTATCAGGATATTCAGCGACTCCATATAAGCCTCCTTCAAGGGTTTATAGCATTTCTCGTTCTCGAACGACTCACCGCCATTCAATGTCTCATCAATCCACATGCGATAGGCTTCATAGCTATTGCCAAAGTATTTCAGACGACAGCAGTCTGCCATCACCCACTGGGTACCCTCTGCAGGGAAAGCCACACCAATCTTCAACGTATGATCCGATACATAAGTCAACACGCTATAGGCAGTCGGGCCGCCCGTTGTCACGTCAGTCTTGGCATCACCAGCGAAGATATACGGACCATTGGCCTGAGAATAGACACCGGCAGAGAACTGATAGATACCGTTTGGCAGGTTCTCTACAACCTGAGACACACGAATATCCTGATTAGAGCCCCAAAGATTCAGTGCGGGTGCCATCATCACCTCCTCAACAGAAGAAGGTACCCATCCATTCGTCTCGAAAGTCTTGGCCTTGCCCTCCTTTGTCCATCCACCTTTACCACCTTTCACATCTGTATCGAAATCAGGATTCTGAATACGCTCTGTGAAATCCTTAGGCTGGTCGGGCGTTACACTTTTCTCATCATCCATGGAAATCAGCGTCTCGCCCATTCGCTGTGCATCCTGCAACTCCTCTATCGTTGCGTCGGTGTTATTGTATACCAAGAGCAGTTCATTGGTATCGATGTTCCTTGAATCCAAATCATCGATAATTGTCTTCAGCTTCAGGGCAGCCTGATAGACATGCAACTTATCCAGATAATCCGCATAGACAACCTCATCTACGAATACCCAGTCCACAGAGTAAGCATCCGCAAAGGCAGGGTTCAGATACTCCAACAATGGATTGACAACGGTGTTCATATCGTCAGCACCATAACGCTCCACGCCCATACAAGTATTAGGATACGCCTCTGGATTCTGCACGGGATTAGCTGCTGCGCAACTGAAATGATAGTTACCGTTTTCCAGCCTTACTATTTCCCACAGATAGTCAGCTTGGTCGCCCTTGTCCATATAGCAACCACCCAAATTATCGATAAACATATAGTACCATTTCTTCTGCAGAGGGCGATAGTCCTTGATGGTATAGGTCTTCTCGTCCCACTCATAAAGGGTGTCGCCCGCCTCCGTGATATTCTGGACAAGATATTTCTCGATCTTGATTTGCAGGCCTTCATCGGCCACACTGGCTTGGGTTCCGAAGGCGTTTCCCTGTGTAAGGAATTGTTTCGTACCTATATTATATAGATACATTGGTTCATCTACAATCATTTCTGATGATTCCTGAATTTCAGGTTTCATCCATTGGGCCGATGCCAAACTTGCACAGGCAGCAACCCACAAGGTCAATAACATTCGTTTCATTGTTTATTTGTTTGTTTTAGTAAAAAAGTGCTGCAAAGGTAGAGATTTCCTTTGCAGCAGGCTTTCAATGTTGTAACAAAGCGTTGTAACAATGTAACAAACGGCCTTTTCCCCCTTATTTTACGACTATTTTTTCAGGAATTTCGGCTCACCAGTAAATTCCTGTGTTTATCCGTATATCATTGACAGCCTATAGAGAAAGAAGTCCACATCGATTACTCCCCTAAGCTGTGCACGGAATTGCTTGATCTTTGAGTTCAAGGACTCTGCAG